>Ga0193717_1000014_pt1 | contig 240679 bp, 235 predicted proteins | sample U2c2metaG_FD_145900 | JGI IMG/M metagenome (GOLD analysis project Ga0193717, IMG submission 145900) | Soil microbial communities from a riparian zone of the East river system, Colorado, United States - U2c2 | ecosystem: Environmental > Terrestrial > Soil > Riparian zone | place: USA: East...
GCCCTCACCGCAAAGGGGATGTCTCCACGCTACGAGGGGAAACCCAACGGCCCGGTCCGATGCAGTTGTGGGGGATCGACATCGTCGGTGGGGTGATGATCGTGAACCCGGTGACCGGTGAGGTCCGGGAGGCCAAGGTGGTGACCGGGGTGGACGATCATTCCCGGTTTTGTGTGATCGCGGCGGTGGTGGAGCGGGCGGCCGGTCGGGCGGTGTGTCTGGCGTTTGCCCAGTCCCTGCAGCGTTTCGGTGTTCCCGACGAGGTGCTGACCGATAACGGTAAGGAGTCACCGGCAGGTTCGGCAAGGGTGGTGAGGTGTTGTTCGACAAGATCTGCCGCAAGAACGCGATCACGCACCGGCTGACCGCGCCGGCGTCGCCGAACCAGAATGGCAAGGTGGAGCGGTTCCACCTGACGCTGCGCCGCGAACTGCTCGACGATCACCAGCCTTATCTGTCGGTGACGGACGCGCAGGCCGCAGTGGACGAGTTCGTCACCCGATACAACACCGACCGCCCACACCAGGCCCTCGACGAGCGCGCACCGGTGATGCCCGCCGACCGATTCCGCCCGGTGCCGCAGACCGAACAAGAGCTGCTGGAGCTGTGGCTCCCACCGCATCTCGCCCCGGCGGAGCCAAGCGATCATGACGCCGATGTGCCGCCGGTTAGGCAGTCGTGGGCCGGTGGCCCGATCGAGTTCGACCGGATCGTGCCGCCAAGTGGGAACCTGCAGGTCGCAGGGAAGCAGTTTTGGCTCGGCCCACAGCGGGCCGGGCAGTCACTGCGGTTCTGGGCCGATGTGAACCTGATCCACCTGCTCGTGGCAGGTGCCCGGATCAAGACCGTCCGCTCACACCTGACCGTGAACGATCTGGCCAGACTTGTCGCCGACGGCGCGACCAACGCCGGGCCCTCGCCGCTGCCGCAGATCGAGGGCAGCGACGCGATCGAGGTGGAGCGGATCGTCGCCCGCGGTGGCACGGTGGCCTTGGCCGGGCAGGTCCTGCTGGCCGCGGAGATCCTCGGCGGTCGCCGGGTCGAGATCCGCATCGAACCATCGACGCTGGTGTTCTACGACCTCGACACCCGCGAACTGCTCAGGGTCCGTTCCGAACCCGCTCACCATGGACCAGGCCCGCCGACTGCGCGGCAGCCGGCCCGCCGGGCCGCCGCCACGCCCATCGGTCGAACCGGTCCGAGTGCAGCGCCGCGCGTCGAACTCCGGCGTGATCATGGTCTGCGGCCAGAAGGTCTCCCTCGGCCGTGACCACAAGCATCAAACCCTCACCATCGGGGTGTCCGAGACCACGATGGCGATCGAACTCGACGACGACGAACAGACCCTGGTAGTGCGCCGCACCACCACCCTGCCGGTTCGCAACATCAAGGCAGACCGACCACGTCAGGTCTCGTCGCAGTAGACCTCGACCGCCGCCGGAAACACCGACTCCAGGACAGGCCATTCCGGACGCTGCTTCACCGCGTCGACCCACTCCGGCAACTGTCTCCCGTTGCCGGGAAACCACCACTCCGTGTGTGATCCCAGTGCCTCGACCGCCGGCGTTGGCAGGTACTGGAGGTCGCAGTGGAACTGCAGATACTCGTCGGAATCAGGCAAGCCGAACTGCCTGGTGAGATCGAAGTGAAAGCGTGGCTCGCCGGAGAAGTCATGCATCCCGTACTGATAAAGAAGCCCGTCGGAGTCCGCCTCCTGCGGGACATCGAACTCGATCCTGCCGAACGCGCCGAACACCGACCACGCGCTCGCCGCGGTCAACGACCCAACGGTCAGGCCGGACCGACGCACAAGGTGTCAAACACCTCCGGCGAGCCCCACGGACTCGGCTGCCGACCAAGCATCACAAGACCCCCAATCGCACGCACCAGGCGACTAACCTATGCCAACAGGCCGACACGGCGGCCTCTCAATTTACTAGGCGAGGTGTCAACCATCAACTGGCACGGAATCGTCAGGCATCAGGTGGCACACGACAAGGTGCGGTCTCGGAGATGATGCGGGGACTACGCAGAGCGGGGCTACCTAGACAGTCCGGCGAATCGCTGATCCCAAAGATCTCTCACAGCCTTGTTCTGCCTCTTGAGTAACCACCTGCGAAACCTGCCTGGCGGTAGGCCGTGCCGGTACGACCGCTGCACCGCTCGATCTATGCCTTCGGCAAGCTTTCTCATCCCGTCGACGAGATCATCGGCATTCGTCCCTTCGATGTTCTTGTATGTAGCGACCCAATCCGGCATTCGGGTGAGTGTTCTCAGCGGGTCGTCTAACCCATTGAGAACATATCGACACTTCGGGCGAACCGATTTGAGGGTAGCGGCACCCGTCTTGCTTCGCTCGAGCCAGTTGCCGGGCTCCGCTCCATCGACTGCTCGTTGCCTGAGGATCTTTGCGCTAGCGACGACCTGATGGATCCCCTCTCCCAAATTGTCGAGGTGAGGTGTGAGGGCTGCGCGGTGAGACGCCCTCATCTCAGCGCGACGAGAAGCCAGCATGGTTCCAATCAGCGTTGCCAGCGTGCCGACAGCCGCGATGCACGCCGCCAGTAAGGTCGCTTGCTGAGTCGTCATAATCCCCCGATTGCTTCGATGTCCTTGCCCCCTTAGCAAGCTGCAGGCTACGGCGCCACAGTGATCGCGTGCCACAGTTCGTCGCTCGACCGAGTAAGCGGCGAGCATGCATGGTGTGCTTCCCATAGTGGCTGTGGAACGAGGAAGTCACTGGCTGTGCTGTCGCTGCGCAACAGCCTGATGCTCTGCCGCCTGCCGAGCCGGGCTGGAATTGGTGTGCAGGTTGTGCCTGATTCGCGCTGATTGTCAGAGGTGCGGTGGCCACTCGGACCAAGTTGGAGACATCGGTCGCTCCCCTCCTGATGCGAGGAACTCGTTGGTGGCTGTGCGGATCTCGTCGAGGGTGATCTCAGAGTCTTGGGGGTACTGCTCGTCGTGGCCCATGTAGAAGTAGAGAACTTCGTCGAGGTTGGACTTTTGGCCGACGGCGTACCAGGCGTCGTCGCCGGACATGTAGCGGATGGCTCCGACTTTGCGTTCGCCGTCGATGGCGATGCGCAGTTCGTGGTCCGGGAGGCCTTGGGCTGTGGCGGGGCGTTCGTTGATGTAGATGCCGGCGATCGTGTTGTCGCCGTCGTCGGTAGACAGTTCAAGGATCAGTGCGTCGATGTCTTGTGGGCCGGTGATCTGGGCTGGGCTGTTGGATTGGCCTCGCTTGTGGTTGGCGCGGGCTGTGTAGGTCATCGGCTGCTCCCGTCATCTGATGTGGGGTAGGTGCGTTTGAAGTTGTCGGGTGCGTAGATCGTCAGTTTCGCGCCGGGCGGGAGGAACCTCTTGAGCAGGTTCTCGCAGGAGAATTCTTCGTCGTCGCAAGGGACGTTGTTCAGGATCAGCCGTGCTCTGGTCAGCCCACGCTCCCGCATGAACATCGCGAACTTTATCTCGACGTGCGATGTCGTCCACAGACGACCGAGCCCGAGTTCGACCGCGAGATCGTCGGCCTGCTTGCGATATTCGTCGAATCCGCTGATCCACTCATGCCGCCGTCCTGCCTCGTCGACCCAGACACCATGTGTCTTGTCCTTGGGCTTCCGGACGGGGAGAGCGCGCATAACCCGGCTGGCGGTCGGGTCAAACGGATCTTCCGGTTCAGGCTCCGAAGCTCGTCTGCCAGGATCGCGCCAGGCGGCCGGTCCAAAGTGGGTACGGTCTTCCCGGCCAGGAACTGTTCTCTGACCGCTGACCATCTCCTGGACCCAGCCGCGCGCTTTGGGCGGTGCCAGGGACACATGGTGGGCGGCTTCTTCACAGCGCCTCGCGGCCTCCTCCAGTTGCGTTGCGGCCATCTGGGCATTCGGGTTGTTGCTTAAGCTGCCGATCCAGCCAGCTGACCCGCGATACTTGCCTGCGCGGTCGTGCAGGTACGCCACCACTCGTGGAATCTCGTCCAGGGTGGCAAGCAACTGCTGGGCGACTCGTTGCAGCTCCGAAGGCACATTTGCCGCCTCGGCCGGCTAGATCTGGTCGGCGTAGCTGCGACAACAGGCCTCAGCGATCTGGAGCGCCTGGACAGCCTGCTCAACCGACTTTCCCGCCGCATCGAGGACCGCGGAGATGTCGCGATCCGCGCCGGTAGCCGATCCACGGATCAGCGCCTGTACCTGTTCGCCGGATTGCTGAAATCGTTGCTTGAATCCGGCCAGGCTTGCAGCTCCTTGGCGGGATTGGTCGGCCAGACCATGGAGCTGCATCCTCATCTGTTCGACTTGCGACATAGCGGCCTCACTTCTCGAAAGTGATCGGTGAACAGGTCTCCACTCCCGAAGTGGGCGGGCATCGGGAGGTTTGGAGCGGCTGGCGCAGAGCAGCCTCGTCCCCTGATCCGCGCCAGCCGGTCTTTGGAGTCCCTGTCTGAGCCATCAGGGGAAACAGGGTCAGGGAGCTCAGACAGGGACGTTGGGATGACGGAACCGATGGGTGTGCAGCGATCACACGGCACCGACGAATGAGGACGACGACTCTCCGCCGGTTTCGCCAGATCAGGGGGTGGAGTTCGCAATGACGACCCGAGCGCCAGTCGCCCGCTCGAAGGTGTCCTTGACGTCGTGCGTGATGGCCAGGGCGGCGAAGTGCAGTCGACTCGGGATGACCACGGTCGTCACCTGGTAGCGGTTGACTGCCGCGATCAGGGCTTCGAACGCAGCCGGTGTCGTCTCGGTTTCCTCGGTGTAGATCGTTCCCATCGCGAAGCCCTCGATCTCGGCGAACTGCTCTAACTGGTCCTTGATGTCGGCCAAATCGCCGTCAGTCATGAGCAGGTGCTTGAGGACGTAGCCAAGGACGAGTGGGCGCGTGTAATCGACGTCGCTCAGCGCTCCTCGTCCTGCCACTGCCGGAACTTGGCTACTATGCGCCTCCAGAGCACCGCCCACCAGCGCCGACGACGCTGTCCCCTCACGAGAGGTCTGCATCTGGCATCACCGCGCTTGCCTGCTCATTTGTCACCCGCAGGCTAAGGAAGCGACGTCGCATCGCTGCTTCGTACGAGGCGGCCGACTCTGGATCACTGATGAAGTCGGCGATCAGATGCTCACCGAACCAGACGCAGACCCTGCGGTCCGTCGGCAGGACAGGCTGGCCAAGTCTCATCATTCGCCACGCACCTCTCGCGCGATGTCGCGCAAGATGAAGCCGTACAGCACGGCAGCGATGATCGTCAGCAGCCACATCTGGTGATTCACGGCCCTCACGTCCCCGGTTCGGTTGATTCGTGGAGCACAACCATCCGATGACGGAGCGTGATTGGAAACGACACCGCCGCATATGCACATCGCGGGATATGCGTGACATACATACGAGAAGTTCGTCACCGGTAGTGTTGAGCCTGTGACGCGCTACGAGCGGCGGCTCTGTCGTTCATGCGGCGCATACTTGGCGGCGGACAATCGCGGCGACCAGTGTGGGCCGTGCTGGCGGCATGCCCCCGACCTGGCCCTCAATGCGCCGCGCCTTGCTGAGACCTTCTGGGAGGCAGCCGCGCTCGTCGAGGCTGCAACTGAGCGGCATTTCGGCAAGTTCCTACTGGCCTACCGCAAGCTGCAGCGGCCCGAACCGACGCAGGCGTTGGTCGGGCAGTGGCTTGGATTGACGCAGGGGCAGGTAAGCCGGATCGAGCGCAGCGCGATGCCCGTGCGCGATCTCGACAAGCTCGACCGCTGGGCACGTGCCCTGCATATTCCGCAGCAACTGTTGTGGTTCAGCTTGACGGCTCACCCGATCGACCAGGGCGATAGAGCTGATCTGCCGACGCGTGATGCACGACGCGAAGGCAGCGATGTCACCGATGCATTCTCGTTGTCCGACAGCGGATCTATCGTGCGGGCAACGAAGCCTGCCGAGGGAGACGTAGTGCAGCGGAGACAGTTCATTAGGTCGGCCGGCGTTGGCCTCACGGCGGTCGGGGCGAGCCTGTTGGTAGGCGCCTCGCCGTACCCGAACGAACGCATGAAGCGGGGGATGCCTGACGTCGGCGCCGAGATCAGAGAGATGACCCAGGTCTTTCGCCGACTCGACAACCGCTACGGCGGCGGCCACAGCCGTTCGGTTGTCACCTCTTATCTGAACTCAACGGTTACGCCACTACTCAAGGAGAACTCCGCGACCGGTCGAGGCCGATCAGAGCTGTTCGCCGCGGCGGCGGAGCTCCACCACTTGGCCGGTTGGATGGCGTACGACACCGGCCAGCATGCCGACGGCCATACTCATCTACGGCATGCACTCCGTCTCTGTCATGAAGCCGACACCGATGCACTTGCGAGTGAGATGTTGGCTGGTATGAGCCATCAGGCAGCATTCCAAGCTGCACCGGATGGCGCTGTCGATCTCGCGCTCGCAGCTCAGCACAGTGCGAAACGATGCGGCTCGAAGCTCTTGCAGGCCGAGGCTGCGGTCATGGAGGCACACGGCCTCGCGCTGCAGGGCGACAAGGCGAGTTGCCTTGCCGCTTTGAGCCGCGCTGAGGAGGCTTTCAACCGGGCTGACGCTGAAGAGCGACCGTCCTGGCTCACGTACTTCGACCACGCCTATCTGGCCGCGAAGTTCGCGCACACATTTCGCGATCTGGGCCTTCCTCATGAAGCCGAGCCGTTCGCCCGACGATCTCTTGAGATGACCGACGGATACGAGCGTGGTCGTCTGTTCAACACAGCTTTGCTCGCAACCATCCTGGCGGACCAACGTCGGCTTGAGGAATCCTGCGCGCTTGGAGTCGAGGCCACGACAATGGCCAGATCCGTACGATCGATGCGGGGCACAAGCTATCTGCAGGACCTCGGCAAGCAACTTTCGCCGTACCAGGACGTCAATGTCGTCAGCTCCCTCTTCGACGACATGATCGAGATCGGGATCTCACCCGGCGACTAGGTCAGCCGGTGCCGAACGCGAGAACGTGTAGCAGGCCGACAAGAGATGCCGCGCCGATGATCTGGCCGGCGTCGATGCGTTCGCGGATCGAGTCCAGAGCGACCCAATCGATGCGTTCCGCCTCATTGATGTCTTCCGGTTCACCGATGTAGTCGGCGCCGTCCGAAACGAACAGCAGGTTCTCGGCGTCCGTCGTACCTACGGAGGGCTGGAGCGAGACCAGCGGCTTCACATTCCTCGGACGCCAGCCGGTCTCCTCCTCGACCTCACGCGCGGCAGTGACAGCCGGATCTTCATCGGGATCGACGTATCCGCCGGGCAGTTCCCACACCCAGCGGTCGACGATGAAGCGGTGCCGCCACAGCATCAGTACGTTCTCTTGCTTGTCATCGAGCACGATCATCATGGCTGCCTTGGGCATCCGCAGGACGTACTGCTCAAACTGCACACCATCTGGCAACTCCACCGATGCGATGCTCAACTGCAGCCGACGAGTGTCGTCAATCAGGCGCTCGCCGTGGATCTTCCACAGTGTGGGTTCTGTACCACCGTCAGCTGTCACGCCACGACAGTACCAACGCGCATCCCGTCCTTGCGGCACACCAACCAGCGGCTGTCTGCGGCGAGCGACACCAGCGAGCGGACTCGCGAACCGGAGGGCGATGGTAGGTCTGAAACGTCGCGACATAGCCGTACAGATCAGGACGTCCGCGTGGGTTCGTCGACGCTGGGCTGAGCGCATTTGCATGTTATGAGCACCTCGCGTAGCGCCGCGTGGACGTGCCGTAGTTCGGCGATTTGGACCTCCAGCCGATCGATCTCCCTGAGCAGTGCGTCAAGGCGCTGCTGGCTGCCTGCGGCGCATGCGGAAGGGGCGGTTTTGCGGCTTCGCCAATTGCGGAGGCGGCACAGATCCGTGCAGAACCGTTGGTCAGATCTGCCGGCAAAGAAGGTTGAAGCACAGTGCTCACACACTCGCCTTCGCGCACCCAGGCTGGCAAAATGTTGGTTGGAGGAGTTGTCCATATTGGCTCAACGGTCGGCGGACGATGCGTTCGAATAGCCGTTGCGTTCGGTGGAAACGCCTTAAGTGCAAGAAGTGTGCCGGTGATTGACCATGTCGGATGGGCCGCCACTCGCGCTAGTGGCACGGCCTCGCACCCGGGTGCTGCCGGAGTCGAGCCGCGCTTGCACGGGCGAGTCACCGCACGGCCGACACCACAAGACGGCCGGCTGCAGGCATCGAACTGCTTGTTTGGCCATAGCTAGCTTGGTCACCGACGCTCTGGTGCTGGGGGCAGGCTCCCTCTCCCAGCACGACGTCCCCGAGCCAGGTGCCGTCGGCTAGGTGCACAGATTGCGCCTCGGCAGCCACCGTGACGCGAGTGCCTTGAAGTCAGTGCTGGCTGATCCGCTCCGAGAGAGGTAAGCCACAACACTATGAGCGATATCGACCGCCTGGTATCGAGCGGCACGACAGCACGTCCACTGCGGGCCTACCTGATGACGTCCTGCCGGTGTACGCCGCTTCGCACGACGACCAGATGCACGACCCTTGGTTTCATCCAGATCAGTTCTGGGAGCGCCTGGTCGACCTGTACATGCCCGGTCGCGACTTCGAACTCGTCGCCGCTCGAAATGACGGCGCCGTTGTCGGCAACGCATTCGGCAGCCCACGAGACGAACACGGGACTATCTGGGACGAACTCCACTCGACCTACCCGAGTGGGGCCTGCGGGCCAACTCGGTGCCGATGTACATGTTCCGCGAGTTCGCAGTACACCCGCACCACCAGCGACGAGGTATCGGCCGCCAGCTTCACGATGTATTGGTTGCCCTTCGGTCTGAGCCGGTGGCCGAGCTCCTTGTGCGCAAGGACAACGTCGCGGCGCAAGCGGCATACCGGTCCTGGGGCCGGGTCCAGCTCGCCGAGAAACAGCCATTTCCGGACTCACCAATTTTCGTCCGGCTGGTGTTGAGGCTGGCGCGGCACTGAAGAAGCCTTACCTGCGGTCGACCGTCCGATCCGCGCAAGCGAGCCTTTGGCAACGGACCTTGAGCGGCGGAGCAGACCCAGTCTGCGTCAAGCCTTACTCCACGTAGTGACGCCGCCATCACATGCGCCCGCTGAGGGGTCGTCTTCCGCCAATCGCGAACTTGGATCGTCTCGACCGTTGAGTCTGCGTGGCCGTTCGGAGTGAGCCGGACGGACGATCGCGCGGGAGGGTCTGGTGGCGAAGCAGCCGTTGCCGTTGGGGACTTGGGGGACGATTTCGTCTCACATCGTTCACAGGGACGCCAAGGGGAGGGCCGACAGGTTCGAGGCGAAGGCGAGGTACCGGGACTTCGACGGTCGTACTCGGCGTGTGACTGCTTGGGGGAAGACTGCGACTGGGGCGGCGAACAACCTCAGGACGAAGTTGACGACTCGCACCAAGTTGCGGGGGTCTGCAGAGATCAAGCCTGACAGCCGCGTGTCGGTAGCAGTTGAGTTGTTGCTGGCTGAAGTGAAGGAGCTTGGTGAGCAGGAGGTCATGGCTCCTGGGACGTATCAGACGTATCGGTACCAGTACGACAAGAATCTTGCTCCGCGGATTGCTGAGGTCCGACTTCGTGAGGTGACGACGCCAAGGGTCAACGACGTCATCAAGGCGATCAGGGAGGAAGTCGGGGCAGCTAGCGCCAGGACCTGTAAGAGCATCCTGTCTGGTGCGCTCTCGCTTTCGGTTCGGCATGGGGCTTTGGATGCGAATCCTGTGCGGGAGATCAAGATCCGGCCGGGGAAGAGGCGTCAGCCGCCCCGGGCGTTGGAGGCCGAGGAGAGGGACGCTTGGTTTGAGCTGCTGCGGCAGGACAAGCGTGCTGTCCGGGCCGATCTTGTGGATCTCTGCAAGTTCATGCTGGCTACCGGTGAGCGGATCGGTGAGGCCCTGGCTGTCACCTGGAAGGACATCAACCGGGAAACCGGCGAGGTCGACTGCAGCCATCAGATGCAGAGGCTGAGAGGCCAGGGGTTGGTGCGTCGCCGGGTGAAGTCCGCTGCAGGTGAACGGAAGCTCTTCCTGCCGCAGTGGGCGCTTGAGATGGCGCGCACTCGATGGAGGGCGGGCACGTCGGAGGACTCCCCGTTCTTCCCCGACTCTGTCGGTGGCTTCCGTGACCCTCACAATGTTCAGCACGCGCTGCGCGACGCGCGTCGTCCCGTCGGGGGGCAACGGCGGATCGAGCTGGGGCGGACGTTGAGATCCCATCGTCGTAAGGCTGGTCTCACCCAAGTCCAAGCAGTTTCGAAGCTCGGCTGGCGAAAGACCAGAATCAGCCTAATCGAGACCGGTCGCGTGAGGTTGGCGGCCGAGGAATCGGTAATGTTGGCCGACGCATACAGGTTGAGCAATGGTGACCGTGCGGCGTTGCTGGAGCTGACTGAGTTGGCTGGTATGCGGTCGCTAGCGGATGAGTTGGCCTGGGTTACCGCTCACGTTTTCCGGAAGACGACGGCAACGATTCTTGAGGATGCCGGGCAGACGCCGCGGAGGATTGCTGACCAGCTTGGGCACTCCAGGACGTCCACGACGGTCGATGACTACATCGGTCGACGGGCACGGAATCCGGAGGCGGCGGGGCACTTGGAGGATGCATTGCGGAGCGTTCACGAGCAAGATCGGCTGGCGTCGGGCGACGTTACGCCCTAGGGGGATTCCGATCATCAGGCCGGCGTGGCTGGATTTAGCCGTCCCATCGACCAGACATCTCGCGGACGGGGGTGTGCCCGGCGGCCCGGATAAGGCTGGGTGGCTGAGAAACGAGCATAGCTGGGAGTGACGGAGGCGCCGCTGGTGCCCCACACACCTTCCTAACCGGTCATCCGCCACCGTTTGAGCATTCGCGGAGAGAAATATCGGCTGAAGAGAGAGGCAATGACGGGACTCGCTGTTGTTGCCGACCGGCACGATTCGAGCCCATTCCGTGTAACGGACAGCAAACGATGTTCGATCAAGGAGTTAGGGATGGGGTAGTGCTGGGGAGGAGCAGTGGGCTGCTGGTTCACTGCCGAGGGGGCTCTATGGCTATGGCTTTGCGCAACTGCTCAAGCGCAAGATCTGCTCGGGTTCAAGATCGAGCTCCAACTGGCGGTCAAGGTGGTGTTCAATCGCAAGTTGGTGGACCTGCTGGTCACCTCTGGCAGCGAGGATGTGTCTAGCAATGGTGGAGCCGACGTACTCTTCCTGGGACTCGGACGCTTGGGAAGCGTTTGGAGTGCTACTGCTCCGTCAGCGGTACGGGGTCAAGTTGGTTCCGGTGCCCGATAAGTCGGGTGGTGATGGCGGCCTTGACGCTTACACGACCGAAGGTGTCGCGTGGCAGTGCTACGCGCCTGAGAATGAACCGCTCACCGCGAAACAACGATATGGCCTGCAGCGCCACAAGATCACAACCGACCTCAACAAGCTCGAAAAGTACTCGGACCGAGTCCGCGAACTTCTCGGGGGGACAGTACTGACTGAATGGGTGTTGCTGACGCCCAAACATGAGTCGGCAGACTTGGTTGCGCACTGCGCCACGAAATCAGCACACGTTGTGGCAATGCAGTTAGATTTCATCGCCCCTTCATTTCGTGTCCATGTTCAAGATGTGAGCGACTTCACGGTTGAAAGGCGGATTGTGCAGTCTGCCGGATATTTGCCTGAGGGGCTCCATAAGTCAGCTAAGCTGCCGGACCTAGATTCGCTCGGCGTGCCGTTCTCGGAGGTCACGGGCCCTCTCATCGAAGTGATGGATGGCAAGTTGAAGAAGGTCGTTAAAGTCGCCCGGGATAGAGCTGTCCTACGCGGTGAGTTGCTCAAGGCCAAGATCGCGAGCGACGATCACCTTGCGAAATTCGACGACCACCTTCCCGACGTCGGCGCGAAGCTTCGAGACGCGATCGCACGAGCGAAACGACGCATCATGATGGAACAGGCGGCCGAGCCGTTCACGAAGAGGCATCTGTGGTCGGTTGAGGCTGATGTTCAGGAGCGGATCGCAGGCGTGGTGCCAGAACTCAAGGGTGAGGCCACAGAAATCATTGCTCAAGGATCCATCACGCAGTGGTTGCAGGAATGCACGATGACGTTCAATGGTGAGGATGGCGAGTCAGACGGCGCCGACGGCCAGGAAGCGGCATCGTGAATGAGGACCGGCCAGGCCAGGATCAGATCGGGGGTCCACGGGGAGAACCGACAAGGGGACAGGTCCCACCAGGTCTGACGTCTCGGCTTGGCATTAGCCGGCTCGGCGACCCTGAAATGGGCGCGGGCCTCGACGCGATTGTGCGATTCCAGCATCATCGGACGGTACTTCCGGCGGCTAACCGGATTCCCTGGCGCCTGTCACTGCTAGTGCTCGTGGTGGCGAAATGCAATAGTCAAACGGCATCCGTTGGCACGCTCCACCTACTCATGTGGGGGCTGCGCGGTAGAACACCGCGCGCCTTGCTTCAGGCATGGCTAACTGGCGTATCGCCTGCGGACCTGATCTCCTCCCGCATGGATCCGCAACTCGAGACCACTATCCGATTGGCCGCTGCTGAGCAATTGGTTGAGCTGACCGCCACTGGCCGCGTTCACCTGCTTGAGCGCGGCAAGGAACTCGCGGCACTAATCGATGCCGAATCGAGCCTACTTGCAGCGGAGAAGGAAGCCTTGAGCAGCATCCGGCCGTTGAATGACAGGAGTATCGCGATGAGGATGGGGGGAGCGCTCGATGGGACTTGAGTTTCGTGCAGTTCGATTCCATGTCGAGACGGCGTCCGGCCGCGCCGGTTACGCCGCTCGGTTCGGTTCGGGTATGACTGTGGTCCGTGGCGGCAACACGATCGGTAAGTCGCTTCTACTCCAAGGCCTGCTTTATGGCGCCGGGCTCGAGAGTTTGTTCGCGACTCGCAAGGGCGTCCTCACACGTGCCATGACGCTTCAGATCGATCTCGATGATGTCTCCGTCGACGTTGAGAGCTCGTGGGTCGAGGTCGTTGTTGCGAACGGCGCGGGCGATGTGCTCACCCTCCAGCGAGTGGTGAAGCCGCGCTCAGGCAAGGTGGCGGCGACGGACTTGGTTCGAACCTGGGCCGGTGATGTTGTGGATTTGGAGGACCGAACGCCGAGTGTGGACTACCTCGTCGGTCGGCCCGGTGTCGCCACCGAAGAGCGTGGCTTCTATCGATTTTTCGCGGAGTTCCTCGGATGGCGGCAGCCGCAGGTCCCTACGTACAGCGGACGTACTGTGCCGCTGTACGTGCAAGTTGTATTCGGGCTCGGGTACGTAGACCAGAAGCGGGGTTGGGGCGGGACCGTCCCGCAGGTGCCGACGACATATCAGATCGTTGAAACACTACGAAAAGCAGTCGAGTTTGCGCTTCAGCTGGACGTCTTGATCGAGGCACAGCGGCGGCAGACTTTGCTAGAGCAGCAACGACAGCTGGCGAACCGGGAGGAGCGGCTGCGTGGAAGTCTGGAAGGCCTTGCACGTTTACAGGGGGCGCGGATTCGGTTCCCCGATCTCCCCCGAGTCAGTACAGTTGCTGTTGGCGGTAAAGGCTCGGGCACTGTAGTCCTCTCGCCGGCGGCCGAGGTACTTGTCGAGGATGTCTGGCTCGACCTCAGCGAGCGAATCGATCAGCTGCACCAAGTCCGGGTAAACCGCGGCATACGAGCGGTTGTTGAAACAGAGGAGCGTCCGGAAACTGCGGCTCTAGAGGTCGAGCTCGCCGATGCTGAGCGTGCTCTTGCGCAGATCTCCGGTCGACTAGAGGCGTTGAATCAGGACGAACATCTCCTGCACACTCAGCTGGGTGCTCTTGGGCGCCGGATGAACGCGCTGGACGACGAGTACGACAGGTACCGCCAACTCGATGCGTTGCAGCAGTTGGGTTCAGTGATCGCGCCACTCACGATGGACAACGGTGACTGCCCAACCTGCCACCAGTCACTTGAGGCTGTCGAAAGTATCGAGGGGAACGCACTGCCCGTCGCGGAGACTCGCGCGGCGATTCGCGAGGACCGGGAAACAGTGAAGAATTTGGTCGTCGAGGCTGAACAGCGGGTCGAGCTAGTTGCGGTACGTCGGGCGGCATGGTCGCAGGAGACGTCGGCCGCACGGCTACGGGTCCGCGCATTGAAGGCGGACCTGGTGGCGGTCGACGGAACTCCGTCCAGCAGCGCTATCCAGCTCGCCGTCGAGCAGGAACAGGAGCTTGCCCGGTTGCTGAACCTGCAGGCGCAGTTTCTCGACGACGCAGATAGTTGGACTCTGATCGCGATGGACTTAGCTGCAGTACAAGCTGAGCTGAGCGCGCTGGGAAGCACGCAGGAAACGGCGGAAGACAAGCAGCGGAAGGGCGCGTGGGTCGCCCGTCTACGTGAGCAGTTAGTCGAGTTTGGATTCGAGTCCGCTGTGCCAGCGCAAGTCGAGATCGACTCCACGATGAAGCCTGTGGTAGACAGCTACGACATCGGATTCCAAGGATCTGCTAGCGATGGCATTCGGCTACGGTGGGCTTACCTGCTGAGTTTGATGGAAACCTGCGCCGAAGTCGGTGGCTCTCACCCGGGCGTTTTGCTGATGGACGAACCGGGACAGCAGGGTGTAGAGCAAGACTCCTTGGCGGCGCTCTACCGGCATCTGCTTGCCACATCGCGTACATCCGGCCAAGTGTTCGTAACCACGAGCGAGCCGCCAGCCACGCTGGAGTCCTGGCTTGGGACGGACGGCTACGACCTGATCGACCTCGGCGCCGACCGCCTGCTGCGATGATGGGTTGGAGCAAGGGACGGTGTGCTTAGCCGCGGGCGTGCAGGCGATCCGATCAGATCTAATGGCTTCCTGTGCAGGCGTCGGCTGGCGCCATCGCAGTAGGCAACTGGCGGATACTAGGGCCAGAGACTCAGTCGGAGACCTGTCGGCACCACTCGTCCGCTTGCGGACTCGTACCGGAGGCTCGGTTCCGCTCGATCAAACGTTTGCTGGAGCTGCTCGAGTTCGCCTGCATGCGCCTCGTCGGGATGAATTCTCATAGGCCTGCCTCCCGTATGTTTCCGCAAGAGTGCTGCGACCATCCTCGATAGATCGTGGCAAGTTGCCGCGGAAAACGCCGACCGCTTCGGACAGTCCGGGACATCGACCGCCGCCGATGACTACACCTGTCGGCGGCGGGCTGGAAGGACTGGCGAGGGTCAGCTCGGGCCCGCGGCGCACGACGAGTCGCGCCGCGGACCGGGTCAGCACCGGCGGTTATCGCGCGGGAGCGTGCATACGCGGGCGCAGCCCGCAGGAGGTTGGGTGGGCGGGAGCGGGCGCAGCTGGCGCGACGAAGGAGCGGCTGCGGAGCACCCGTCGGGTAGAAACCCCTCAATGCGGTCAGTAAGCGGTCAGTTGGTCGCTCCAGCTGCATTCGCCAGAAGGCATATGTGCTGGTCAGAGAGCCGACGAGGGGACTCGAACCCCTAACCACCGCTTTACAAGAGCGGTGCGCTGCCAGTTGCGCCACGTCGGCGGTGCACGTCGGGGTGACCCCTTGGGTGCCGGACCATCGTAGAGGATTGCGAGGCCGGGGTGGTGCGGAGGTTGCCGGGCCGGGACGTCGAGGGGGTGAGCGGTGGGTGAGGCGGTGAGTGGGGACGGGGTCGCGGTGGGGGCGGTGGGGCTGCTTCGGGGTAGTCGTGGGTTTCGGGTGCTGTTCACGGCGCGGTCTGTGTCGTTTCTCGGCGACTCGCTGGGCTTGGTGGCGTTGCTGCTGTACGTCGAGGCGGAGACCGGGGCCGCGTTGGCGGTGGCGTTGCTCCTCCTGGCCGGGGACTTCACGCCCGGGTTGTTCGGGGCGTTCGCGGGCGTCGTCGGGGATCGGTTCGATCTGCGCAAGGTGATGGTCGGGTGTGATCTGGCGCAGGGGGCGCTGGTTGCGGTGATGGCGTTCACCTTGCCGCCGTTGCCGATCTTGCTCGCGTTGGTTGCGATCCGGAGTGTGGTCTCGACGGTGTTCCTGGCGAGCTCGCGGAGCGCGGTACCGGCGTTGGTGCCTGACAAGGATCTGGAGACGGCCAACTCGACCCTGGGCGCGGGTACCAACGGGCTCGAGGCGATCGGTCCGCTCGTGGCGGCGGCGTTGTTCTTTGTGCTCGATGTGCGTGGGATTCTGTTGATCGACGCCATCACCTTCATCGCCTCGGCGCTTCTGCTGAGCAGGCTTCCCAGCCTTCCGCCGAGTGGCGAGCACCAAAGCACGTCGTTCCTCGCCAACGCCACCGAGGGCCTCGGGTACATCTGGAAGACGAAGGCCGTCCGCGTCATCGGCCTCGGATTCTTCGCGGTGGTCGCGTGTAGTGGGGTCGACGATGTGGCGATGGTGTTCCTGGCCAAGGACGAGCTGCACGGCGGCGACTCCGCCGCGGCGAGCCTGTACGCCGGAGTCGGCATCGGCCTGGTTGTCGGTTATGCACTGCTCACCCGCCTCGGCACGAAGCTGTCGATGCCCGTGCTGATGGTGATCGGATTCGCCATCAGCAGCGCCGGCAACCTCTTCACCGGACTCGCGTGGGCGGTCTGGGCCGCACTCGCGCTGCAGACCATCCGTGGGATCGGCATCGCCGCTCTCGACGTGGCGATCAACACTCACCTGCAACGCGTCGTACCGGCTGCCATGCTCGGGCGAGTGTTCGGCAACTTGTACGGCGCGATCGGCCTGGCGGCTGGGGTCTCGTACGTCGCCGGCGGTCTCCTCCTCGAACACACCGACGCCCGGGTCACCTTCATCGCCGCGGGCGCGGGTGGTCTCCTCGCCACGCTCGCGACAGCGATCACTCTGCGTCGAGCTCGGCGATAGGCCGGCGCAACGCACGAGCCCCCGGTACTGCGACCAACGCGACCACCCCCATCACCAGGAACGCGATCAAAGGGTGATCCACCAACAGGCCGACGGCCACCGCGACGAGCAGGCCGCCCAGGTTCCCCGCCATCCAGATCAACCCTGCCCCGGTTCCCTCAGCCTCGCCGGTACGACGCTCAACCAGCTCCAGCACAATCGGCAACGCGGGGAGCAAGAGGAACCCGATCACCGTGATCGCGACGAACCCCACCACCACACCAGGCACCACCGCGAGCAGCACACAGGCGAATGCGGTTACCGTCAAGCTCAACACCAGCAAGGACGACTCCGCCCTCCGGCGCACCACGATCACCGGCACCACTGCACTGCCGATCACGCCCGCGACGACGTTCACCAGCAGGATCGTGCTCGCAGTCTCACCGGAGACGCCGGCTGGTTCGAGCAGCGCCTGCGCAAAGGTGGTCATGGCAACAAAAACGCCGAACGGGAAGATCGCCAGCAAACAGAGACGCCTGATCAACGGATCGCCCCACGCGAGCCGCAGCGCATTCCGGTCGGGGCGCCGTCGTTCCACCTTGTGCTCACCAGGTTTGCGCAGGGCAACCATCATCGCGGCAGCGGCAACGACCGAGAAGACAGCGGTGATCACCAGCATCGTCGGGAGATCCGAGCTGTCAGGCAGTACGGCGGCCAGCAGGAAGGCGATCACCATGCCTGCGAAGATGCTGGCTGTCCCGGCGGCGATACCGGTCGGCCGGTCCCTCTCCTCGAGGTACCGGCCGGTGATGCCGGTGACGGCGTTCAGTACCAGCGGTTGGGCGACCGAGGCAACGATCTGCCCGATCAATAGCCAGCTGTAGTCGTCGCCGATCAAACGGAGCACAGCACCGAGCGCGGTCAGGACAGCGCCGACGATCAACCCGCTGCGGAACCAGCGGTCCAGAATGAGTCCGGCCGGGATCGCGAGGACGACGTACAGCAAGGGAAAGACCTGGGCGAGCCAGCCGATCGCGTTCTCCGAGACGCCGTACCGCGAAGCAGCGACTGTGGTCACGCCGGCGAAGTTCAGCCAGACCAACTGCGTCGCCGCACCGACCAACGCGAACGCGGCGATCACCAGCCACCGACTCCGCAGCCCCGTGACGTGTCGTACCTCCGCCATCGGCGAACCCTCCCCTGCCCGGCATCCCTACCGAACAGTAACGCCGCGCCACCTCAATCGGCGAGTACCTCCAGCAATGTCTTGTTGAAGGAAGGGAGGTCGTCGGGCTTGCGGCTGGTGATCAGATTGCCGTCCGTGACGACCTCCTCGTCGACCCACGTCGCGCCGGCGTTCCGGAGGTCGGTCTGCACGCTCGGCCACGACGTCAGCGTGCGACCCCGCACCACATCCGCCTCGATCAGCGTCCATGGCGCGTGACAGATCGCCGCCACCGGCTTGCCGGAGTTCACGAACTCCTTCACGAACGCGACTGCCTTCTCGTCTGTCCGCAGTGCGTCCGGATTCGCGACCCCACCCGGCAGTACCAGCGCGGCGAAGTCGCCGACGGACGCATCCCCGACCGCCTGGTCGACCGGTCGCTTCTCGGCGGCGGTCAAATGGTCGAAGGTCTGCACCTCACCGCTCTTCGGACTGAGCAGGACCGGCTGGTGGCCGGCGTCCTTCACGGCCTCCCACGGTTCGGTCAGCTCGACCCGCTCGATGCTCTCGGCGGCGACCAGGAACGCGACCTTCTTGCTGTCGGTCATGACGAGTGCTTCCTCTCCCGTTTCTGCGGCGGACGGCCGGGCGGCACGTCCGCCACTGCCGGTACCCCGAAACCCTCCCCGGATGCGGCCCAGCTCGTACTCCGGTCCGCCGCCGCCGCGCTGGAGCCCGATCCAGCGGGCTGACCCTGGTCGGCCTCAACCTGGAGGGATGGTCAGGGCGTTGATGGGGTGAGAGGGGTGAACGGATGCAGAACCAGGAAGGGTTCGACGAGTTCGTCCGGGCCCGCTGGCCCGCGACCGTCCGGCTGGCGACAGCGCTGACGCTCGACCACGGTCATGCCGAGGATCTGGCCCAGGAGGCGCTCGCGAAGCTGTGGTTCCACTGGACCAAGGTCTTCGACGAGAACCCGGAGGCTTACCTGCGCCGGATCGTGCTCACCACGTTCCTGTCCAGGCGCCGCCGGCGCTGGTGGGGTGAGCACGCCACGGCCGAACTACCCGAACTGCCGGCCACCGCACAGACCAGCCAGGTGGACGACCGGGAGTCGCTCCGGCAGGCACTGCGGACCGTGAGCCCGAAGCAGCGCGCGGTGATCTTCCTCCGGTACGCCGAGGATCTCCCCGAACAGGAGGTCGCCGAGTTGCTCGGTTGTTCCGTCGGAACGGTGAAATCGCACGCCAGCCGCGGACTCGCAGTACTGCGGACCACTCTCGCCCCCCAGACCCAGGAGGTGCACCGATGAACGATCAACTCGATCTCGACCGGCTCCGCGACGGACTGCTCGGCCTGAGCGACCCGGACGCGGGGCTCTCCGATCCGGCTCCGGCCGTCAACCAACGGGTACGCCGAATCCGTCGTCGCCGGGCAGCGGCGTCGACCGGAGGGATCGCAGTACTGACAGCCGGGATTGTGCTGGCCAGCCAGGCATTGGCGGGCACTCCACAAAGCGAACCGCCGGTGGGTCAGCTGCCTCAGACCGTGATGTCGCCCACCGCCGTCCCGACCAGCCCGACCGGCGGCGACATGATGGTCCCGACACCGCGCAACTCCCCCAAGTCGCTCGAGACCCCTGGGAACCTGCCGACCTTCCCGCTGGCGGCGCCGTGGTCGGACCAGCTGTTCACCAAGTTGCCCGACGCGAACGCGTTCCGTCCGCACGGCTACTACGTCCAGCCGGAGACCAAGCTCGACGGTCGCCCTTGGGGCATGGTGTCGTACCAGGCCACTGATTCCAATGAGAACGGCGGCTGTCTCGAGGTTGTCCCGCAGGGTGTCTTCGATGCCGCGAACTGCTTCGACGTCCACCAGCCCGGCGCTCGCGCCGAGTGGCGCACCTTGACGGCGACTCGTGGAACGAAGCCGGATCTGCGGAAGCTCGGCTACACCCTCGTGTACGGCGTCGCCCACTTCGACGCCCGCACGGTGAAGGTGACGCTAGCCAGCGGCGGGTCGTACCAGACAGAGGCAGTCGGTACGCCGACCTCCCGCAGCCAGCGGTTCTTCGCGGTGGTGGTCCCGGTCAGGGACGCCAAGATCGCGAAGGTGGAACCACTCGACGCCAAGGGCAAGCTGGCACCAAGGCTCCTGGACTAGCCCGACGTTGAGGGCTAGCTCGATGGTGGGGTCGAGCTAGTCCGACACGGCGCACTACTCTTCGACTAGTTCGACGGAGGCGGCGTGGCGGCGGGCGAGGTCGTGGTAGACCGCGGCGTTGTGGTCGACGAAGAGCCTGGCGGTGCCTTCCAGCGGGATGATCTTCTTCGCCGGACTGCCGAGCGCGACCGACTCCGGCGGGATCTCCGAGCCCGGCGTCACAGTGGCGCCCGCGGCGATCAGCGTGCGCTTGCCGACCACCGCGCCGTCGAGCACGATCGCCCCGTTGCCGATCAGCGCCTGCTCCCCGATCACACAGTCGTGGACCAGGCACTGATGCCCGACGGTGGCGTCCTTACCGACCTCGCAGAGCCCGCCTCCACCGACGTGCAACACCGAGTTGTCCTGGATGTTCGCGCCCTCCCGGATGATGATCCGGCCGAGATCGGCGCGCGCGACCACGCCGTACCAGATCGAGGCACCCTTCTCGACGACCACGTCACCGACGAGGGTGGCGGTCGGCGCGATCCAGGCTTCCGGGTGCACGGTCGGGCTGACGCCCTCAAAGGAATACAGCGGCATGCCGAGCAGACTAATACCCCCGTACTACGGGCTCAGGCTCGCCAGCGATACCGGCGTTCCGGGCGGCCGGTGGTTCCGTAGCGCAGGGCGACGTCGACCTGGCCGGAGCTGCAGAAGTACTCGAGATAGCGGCGGGCGCTGACCCGGGAGATTCCGACTTTCTCAGCGCATTCGGCGGCGGACAGGTTCGTCACGGCCGCCCGGACCGCCGCGGCCACCAGGTCCGCGGTTTCCTGACTCAGGCCCTTCGGCAGCCGCGTCGTCACCCGGCCCGGCCGGTTCGGGGCGAGTACGCGGTCCACGTCGGCCTGACTGGTCACTGTGTCCAGGACGCTCGTGCGGCGACGCGCGTACTCCTGCAGCCTGGACCGCAGATCTTCGAAGCCGAACGGTTTCAGCAGGTAGTTCACCACGCCCTGCCGGACCGCGCCGCGGACCGCCTCGGCCTCGCGGGCCGCGGTGATCACCAAGATGTCGCAGTCCGGTTTCCGAGCTCGCAGCTGGGCGATCAGATCCAGGCCGAAGATGTCGGGCAGGTACAGGTCGAGCAGCACCAGGTCGGGCTGCAGTTCGTCGATCGCGGTGAGCGCCTGTTCGCCGCTGTTCGCAGTACCAACGACCTGATAGCCGTCCACCCGGTCCACGAAGCTGCGGTGGATCCGGGCGACCATGAAATCGTCGTCGACGACCAGGACGGTGATCATCGGGCTCCCTCCGGCAGGCGCTTGACGGACATCCGCGCGACGAAGACGGCGCCGTCTTCGGTGTTCGTGACCGCGACCTCGCCGCCGCGGCGACGGCACACCAGCCGGGTCATCGCCAGGCCGATCCCGCGCTCACCACCGGCCGCCGCCTTCGTGGTGAAGCCGTGCGCGAAGACTTCCTGGGCCAGCCCGGGCGCGACCCCGGGACCGGAGTCGCGGACCACGATCTCCACGCTGGACGCGTCCTGCCGCAGCTCCACCTCGACCCAGGCCGGCGACAGCGGAGTACCGGACAGTGCGGCGGCATCGACCGCGTTGTCGACCAGGTTCCCGACCACAGTGGCCACGTCGGCCGACATCTCCGGCTCCAACCGGAGCAGGGTGGTGCGTTCCGAAACGCGGAGCTCGACACGGCGTTCGGCCGCGACCGAGGACTTCGCCATCAACAGGGCGGCGACCGCGTTGTCGTGGACCCGCCGGGTCACGGTCAGGTCGAGCGACTCACGATAACGGTTCAGCGCGCCGACGTAGCGGACGACCTCGTCGTACTCCCCGATCTGGATCAGGCCGGAGATGGTGTGCAGTTGGTTGGCGAACTCGTGGGTCTGGGCGCGCAGCAGTTCGGTCGAGCTGCGGAACGAGCCGAGCTCGCGTTCCAGCTGGGCCAGCTCGGTCCGGTCCCGCAGCGTGGTGACCGAGCCGAGCGAGTGACCGTCCTTGGTGACACTCATCCGGTTCATCACCAGCACCCGGCCACGGCGTACGACGACGGCGTCGCGGGCCTCGTCACCGGTGTGCTCGCCGGCCAGCACCTCGCGCAGCCGGCCTTCGATCCCCAGCTCGGCCAAGCTCATCCCGACCGCCTGCTCCGGCAGGTCGAGGAGTCGCCGGCCGACATCGTTCACCAGCGTCACGCGCAGGTGCGGATCCAGCGCGACGACGCCCTCGGCCAGCCCGTACAGCATCGCCTCCCGGTGCTCGGCCAGGCCGGCGATCTCGCGCGGCTCGAGGCCGAGGGTCTGACGCTTGATCCGGCGTCCCAGCAGCCAGGAGCCGAGCAGGCCGAGGACACTCGCGATGCCCAGATAGATCAGCAGGTACGACGAGGCGCCACGCAGCCGCTGCCAGATCGACGGAGAGGCCTCACCGACCATCACCGTGCCGATCTGCTCGCCGAGCGAGCCGTCCGGCCGGCCCTGTGGATCCGTGCCCTGACTCAGGACCGGGACCTGGGAAACCAGCTCGGAGCCAGCATCGACAGTCAGCTCACCGGACCAGCCACGCCCGTGGGCGACACCGGGATCGCCCAGGGTCAGCCGGCTGCCGATCAACGTCGGGTTCGTCGCGGCGATCACCCGGCCGTCGAGATCGGCGACCGTGATCGAGGTGACGCCCGACTGGGTCAGCGAGGTCTGCAGCAACGGCGCGAGAACCTCGGCGGGGGCGGGATTCCGGATGCCCTGCCGGAGGGTCTGGCTCCCGGAGAGCTGCTCGGCCAGGGCCGTCACCCGGCGACCCTCGACCCGGTCGAACGTGGCCGCCGACTGCGCGAGCGACACCGCCGCGACGGCGACGAGCACGACCACCACGATGGCCAGCTGCAGCACCAGCAGCTGGCCTGCGAGAGTGAGCCGCCTGCCCTTCCGCGTGACCATGACCCGCAGCCTCAAGGACAACAGCCGCGATGACAACGCCCTGACGACCGCCGCTTCATGACCACAATGAACTCAACCTCCGCTGGTGACACAACGCAGACGGGATGCCTGCCAGGACGACACGATCATCGCGCTGCACTCCCCCGACGCGGCTGAACTCCCTCGAGGCGAAGGACGACCGATGAGATCACGGATCCCAGCACTGCTCGCAGCTGTAGCACTCCTCGCGGTGAGCGCCTGCGGCGCGACCGCGGACAAGGACAACGCTACGACGGACAGCGGCAAGCCGGCCACCGGGCTGCGGCTGATGGTGCCGAACGCCGCCGGCGGCGGTTACGACACCACGGCGCGCACCGCGGCGAAGGTGATGGACGACGCCAAGATCGCCACCGGCGTGCAGGTCTTCAACCTTCCCGGCGCGGGTGGCACGGTCGGACTGCAGCGGACCGTGAACGAGAAGGGCAACGGCAAGCTCGCGCTGCAGATGGGCCTCGGCGTCGTCGGCGCGACCTACACCTCGAAGTCGAAGGCGACCCTCACCCAGACCACGCCGCTGGCGAAGCTGATCGAGGAGGCCGGCGCGATCGTGGTGCCGAAGAACTCGCCGTACCAGACGATCGGCGACCTGGTCACCGCCTGGAAGGCGAACCCGAAGGGGCTCGCGGTCGGCGGCGGCTCGTCGCCGGGCGGACCGGACCACCTGCTGCCGATGCAGCTCGCGAAGACCGTCGGCATCGACCCGAAGCAGGTCAACTACGTCTCGTACGACGGCGGCGGCGAACTGCTGCCCGCACTGCTGGGAAGCAAGATCGCCTTCGGCGCCAGTGGTTTCGGTGAGTTCCAGGACCAGGTGGAGAGCGGTCAGGTCCGGGTCCTCGCGGTGACGAGCGAGCAGCCGGTCGAGGCGCTGAAGGACATCCCGACACTGAAGTCGTCCGGCATCGACCTGGTCTTCACCAACTGGCGTGGCATCGTCGCGCCGCCGGAGATCACCGCCGCCGACAAGGAGGTCTGGATCAACGCGCTGACCAAGATGCACGATTCCGCCGAATGGAAGGCCGAGCTGGCCAAGCGCGGCTGGACCGACGCTTTCGTCACCGGCGACGCGTTCGGCACCTTCCTGACCGAACAGGACAAGGCGGTGGCGGACGTCCTGACCCAGCTGGGACTCGTCGCATGAGCGAGTCCGCAGCGGTCGAGGCCGGCCCTGCCCCCGGTGATCGTGCCCAGTACGCGGTGTGCGGCTTCCTGGCTCTCGTCGGCGCCCTGGTGATCGCCGACGCCGCCCGGTTGAAGCACATTGCCACCAGCAACGATCCGATCGGCCCGAAGCCAGTGCCCGTACTGCTCGGCGTGCTGCTGCTGATCGTCGCCGCCCTGTACGCCGTGGACGTGGCCCGGGGTGGCACCGGTGAGGCCGAGGCCGGCGAGGATGTCGACCCGACGAGTCCGGTGGACTGGCGGACCGTGCTGCTCCTGATCGGTGCGTTCGTGGTCAACCTGGCGCTGATCGAACCGCTCGGCTGGGTGATCAGCGGGGCGTTGCTGTTCTGGGGTTCGGCGTACGCGCTGGGCAGCAAGCACCACATCCGCAACCTCTTCATCGCGGCCGGGTTGTCGCTGGCAACGTTCTACGCGTTCGCGATCGGGCTCGGCGTGAACCTGCCGGCCGGTGTGCTGCAAGGGATTCTGTGATGGACAACCTGACCAACCTGCTGCACGGGTTCGGCGATGTGCTGACCCCGATGAACCTGCTGCTCGCGTTGATCGGTGTGACCGTCGGTACCGCGGTCGGCGTACTGCCGGGCATCGGACCGGCGATGACGGTCGCACTGCTGCTGCCGATCACCTACGGGCTGGAGCCGGTGCAGGCGTTCATCATGTTCGCCGGCATCTTCTACGGCGGCATGTATGGCGGCTCGACCACCTCGATCCTGCTGAATACCCCTGGCGAGTCGTCGTCGGTGGTGACGGCCATCGAAGGCAACAAGATGGCCCGGGCGGGACGCGCCGCGCAGGCCCTGGCGACGGCGGCGATCGGCTCGTTCGTGGCCGGCACCATCGGTACTGCGCTGCTGGTGCTGGTGGCTCCGCAGGTGGTGAAGTTCGCGATCAGCCTGGGCGCACCGGACTACCTGGCGATCATGCTGCTCGCGTTCGCCGGTGCCACCGCGGTGCTCGGCTCGTCCCGGATCCGTGGCTTCGCGGCGCTCCTGCTCGGGCTGGTGATCGGCTTGGTCGGGATCGACAAGGTGACGGGCCAGGAGCGGCTCGCGTTCGGCGTACCGCAGCTTGCCGATGGCATCGACGTGGTGGTCGTTGCCGTCGGCATCTTCGCGGTCGGCGAGGCGCTCTGGGTCGCGGCACATCTGCGGCACAACCCGGGTCACGTGATCCCGGTCGGTCGGCCGTGGATGGGCAAGGCGGACTGGCGCCGGTCCTGGAAGCCGTGGTTGCGCGGTACCGCGTTCGGATTCCCGATCGGTGCACTGCCCGCGGGCGGCGCGGAGATCCCGACCTTCCTGTCCTACGCGACAGAGAAGAAGCTCTCGAAGCACCCGGAGGAGTTCGGCCACGGCGCGATCGAGGGTGTCGCCGGACCAGAGGCCGCCAACAACGCGTCCGCGGCCGGGACCCTGGTGCCGATGCTGGCACTCGGTCTGCCGACGAACGCGACTGCCGCAGTGATGCTCGCCGCCTTCACCTCGTACGGGATCCAGCCGGGGCCCTTGCTGTTCCAGCGTGAGTCGTCGCTGGTGTGGGCGTTGATCGCCAGCCTGTTCGTCGGCAACCTGATGCTGCTGCTCCTGAACCTGCCACTCGCGCCGGCCTGGGCCAAGCTCCTCCAGATCCCTCGCCCGTACCTGTACGCCGGGATCCTGTTCTTCGCCTCGATGGGCGCTTACGCGGTGAACTCACAACCGCTCGACCTGTTGCTGCTGCTCGCCCTCGGGCTGATCGGCTTCGGGATGCGCCGCTTCGGCCTGCCGGTGCTACCCCTCATCATCGGCGTCATCCTCGGCCCGATCGCGGAACGGCAGGCCCGGATGTCCCTCCAACTGTCGAACGGCGACTTGTCCGGCCTGATCGGTGGACCGGTCTCGTACGTGATCTACCTGGTGCTCCTCGCCCTGATCGCCTGGCCCCTGGTCAGCCGCCGCCTCACCCGCAAACGCCAGCTGGTCGACGCGTAGTACCAGTGTCCCGTGAGCGATGTAGCTTGAACGATGCTGGCGTTCAGGTGCGTGCATCGGGGCGTTTGAGAAGCGTCCTCGATGCGGAGCATCGTGGATGATTCTCAAAGGTCGCGAGGCGCGTGCCTGGGCGACAGCAGCGTCAAGCTACATCGCTCACGGGACACTAGGCGACCGAACGGACCTGCTTGATCAGTACTGCGCCAAGCAACGTCACGGCAGCCGCCACGCAATAGAGGACGCTGTAGCCGCCCAGGTACTTCACCACGGGTGCTGCGATCGCCGGGGCGATCACCTGGGGTAGGGAGTTCGCGATGTTGATGACACCGAGGTCCTTCGCCCGGTCGCGAGCGCTGGGGAGGACCTCGGTGAGCAGGGCGAAGTCGACCGACAGATACACCCCGAATCCCGAGCCGAGGACCACCGCGCCCACCAAAGCGCCGGTCCACGTCGGCCACAGCGCAAGGATCACGCCTGCGCCCGCCATCACGACGCCCGACCACGTCACGAAGACCTTCCGTCGTCCCAGCCGATCGGACCACTTGCCCGAGCTGACCGCGGTCACGAGCACGCAGCCGCTGTAGATCGCGGTGAGGATGAGGACACCGGTGTCGGGATCGCCGTACCCGACCGCGTCCTGCAGGTAGTAGAAGAGGTACAGCGTGCCGATGGCGTTGCCGAGGTTGAGCAGGAATCGGGTGAGCCAGGCCCAGCCGAAGTCGGGGTAACGCCGCGGACTCACCCAGAACCCACGCCAGAACTGCCGCCACACCAGCACCGGCCGCTCGGTCAGCCTCTGGTCGCCGCTGCCGAGTAGATAGGGCACCACCGACACCAGCAGGAACGCGGCGCAAGCGAGATAGCCGGCGCCGACCCCTCCGACGGCGGCGGCCAATCCCACCCCCACCAGTGCGCCGAGGGTCTGGGACATCGCGACCCAACCCCCGACGAAACCCCGCTGCAGCTTGGGGACCCGGTCTGGAACAGCCGCTGTGATTGCCGCCAGCAACATGTTGCCGAACAGCTGCATCAGGCACCAACCGAGCAGCATCCAGGCGACCGTGCCGGCGCCTGCGAGCACCAGCAGACCGATCGCACCTCCGACCGCACCGGCCAGCACCCACGGCACCCGGCGACCGAAACGCGACAGCGTTCGGTCGGAAATCGCACCGAACAAGGGGTTCGCGATCACGGACACGGCGGCGCCGACTCCGGTGATCAGGCCGTAGACGAACTCTTTGTTGCCAGGCGCAACCGTATCCGACTGCTTCGCAAGCAACACCTGAATCGGCCCGAGCCAGGCAGCGAACACCCCGACATTCGCCAGCACCACAGCCGCGGTCCACCGGCCCCGCACCCCCACCACAGGCTCAGCAAGTGCTTGAGCGGAAGCCGGCGGCGGGGCCGACTCGGTCGTCATTTGCGGGCCTAGCTCTTGCGGTTTTGGGTGATTAGGTTGCGGTACCAGTGGTAGGACGCTTTGGGCGTGCGGACCTGGGTTTCGAAGTCGACGTGGATCAGGCCGAAGCGCTGCGCGTACCCGACGGACCACTCGAAGTTGTCCAGCAGGGACCATTGGAAGTAGCCACGGACGTCCACCCCGTCGTCGATCGCCTTCTTGAGTTCGCGCAGGTAGCCGTCGAGGTAGTCGATCCGGCGCTGGTCAGCGACCACTCCGTCGGCTGGACCGTCGTTGATCGCGCAACCGTTCTCGGTGATGTAGATCGGCGGCAGCTTGTCGCCGTACCGGGCCTTGAGGGTGCGCAGGATCTCCCCGAACGCCTCGGGGACGATCGGCCAGCCGAAGTCCGTCTTCGGATAGTCGTCCATGGCGCGCGGTTCGAACGGCAGCCCCGCGGGCATCGGGATACCGTCGGTCGCCGCCGTGTCGGGATCGCCAGTCGGCGCGCCGACCCGGACGGGCGCGTAGTGGTTGAGGCCGAACCAGTCCAGCGGCGTCGAGATCACCGCGAGATCCTCGGCGACCGGACCGGGCATGGCCTCGCCGAAGCCCTCGGGATAGCGGCCGAGCAGCACGGGATCGGCGAAGAGCCAGTTGATCAGGTTGTCGTAGAGACCGGCCGCCTGCTGGTCTTCGGCGCTGTCGCTGGCCGGCCAGGTCGGCGCGTGATTGCTCGCGATCCCAACGCTGGCAGCCCCACCAGCCCGGAGCGCCTGGACCGCGCGACCGTGCGCGAGCAGTTGGTGGTGGGCGACAGGCAAGGCGTCGAACCCGAGCTGCTTGCCCGGCGCGTGACCACCGACGGCGTACCCGAGCAGCGTGATCACCATCGGCTCGTTGATCGTCATCCACAGCGGCACCCGATCGGCGAACCGCTCCGCCAGGATCGCTGCATAGTCCGCGAACCGCTCGGTGATGTCGCGTTCCATCCAGCCGCCGGCGTCTTCCAGCGGCTGCGGCGTGTCCCAGTGGAACAAGGTCGGCGCGGGCTGGATGCCGGCGGCAAGCAGTTCGTCGATCAACCGGTCGTAGAAGGCAAGCCCCTCGGCGTTCCCGCTGCCCCGGCCGTCCGGCTGGATCCGCGGCCAGGCGAAGGAGAACCGGTACGTGTCGACCCCGAGGTCCCGCATCAGCGCGACGTCCTCGGCGTACCGGTGATAGTGGTCGCAGGCAACGGCTCCGGTGTCCCCGTTGAGGATCCGGCCCGGCTCGGCGCAGAACGTGTCCCAGGTCGAAGGACCGCGGCCGCCCTCGGTCACGGCCCCTTCGATCTGGTACGCCGACGTCGAGACCCCCCAGCGGAAGTCGGGACCAAAATCAACTGTCATTCGCATCATCCTCAGTCAGGGTCACTCGTTGGCGCCTTGCGTACGATCACCGCGGTGCCGTAGGCGGCCACCTCGCTCATCGTCTGGGCGATCTCGTTGCAGTCGAAGCGCATCGCCAGGATCGCGTTCGCCCCCATCTGCTGAGCCATCTGGCACATCCGCATCACCGCGACGTGCCGCGACTCGGCCAGCATCTGGGTGTACTCCGGCACCTCGCCGCCACCCAGCGACCGGAAACTGGCGGTGAAGTTCGAGCCGAAGTCGCGGCTCCGCACGGTCAGCCCGAACACCTCGCCGAACACCGTCTCGGCGGTGTAGCCGGGCAGATCGTTCATCGTCGAGACCAGCACCGGGTACGGCGAGCCCTGCGGCGCAACGTGCGGCGGCGGCGCATAGCCGGGTGGCGGCCCCTGCTGATACCCCTGCGGCGGGTACGGCGGCTGGTTCGGGTTCGGGGGGTAGTTCTGGCTCATGCCGCCATCTTCCCAGCCAATCGGCCGTCATTGGCGGTAAACCTGGAACTCGTAGAGCGAGTACCCGTACGACGTCGCCCGCTGCGTCCCCGTGATCCGTACATAGCGCGCCTGGACCGGGCTGAACCGGGCCACGTCCTCACCGCCGTTCCCATTGCTGGTGGCGAATACCTGCTGCCAGTTCACGTTGTCCCGGGACACTTCGACCTTGTACGCCTTGCCGTACGCGGCCTCCCACTGCAGCACCACCCGGCCGACCGCCTGCTCACTGCCGAGGTCCACCTTCAGCCACTGCGGATCCGACCAGTTACTCGCCCACCGGCTCCCGAGATTCCCATCGACGGCATTGGCCGGCGGCGAGTTGAACACCCCGGTCTCGTGGCTGCTCGCCGTCGCCGTCTTGCCGACAGCCTGGTTGCTGACGTCATCACCCCGGCGGGCCGGGAACTCGACCACCTGCTGGTACGTCGGGCGGTTGACCCAAGCCATCCGATCCTGGGTGATGCCACCCATCGGCTGGTGCACGATCTGGTCCGCACAGAACTGGTCGCCCGCCGCACAACCACCAGCCGCCGGATAAGTGGTTGCCGCAGGCACCTGCAGGGCCGCGCCGAGAGAGTCGCCGAGCACGGTCCGACACGCGGCGAGTGCTCCACCTCCGCAGAACGTGACAGGCTGCGGCGTCTTCACCGGATCGCCGAGCACTTTGCGCAGATCACGCTGGACGAAGCCCCACCAGCCGGTCTGGAAGGCGGATCCCTGCGCACTCGGTCGTTCGTCGATCTTCTGGGTGTGCACGAGTGCGTCGTACAGGTCGGAGCCGAGGCCGCTCTGGAATTCGGCCTTGACCAGCAACGGCCACCAGGCATCCAGGATGCGGATCGCCTCGGCATGGTCGTAGGTCTTCACAGCCTCACTCGGCGTCTTGCGATGACTGCCGGACGCCTGCCAGGCCTGCAACTTCGCCACCGCGTCGGCAACCGCCGGGTTGGTGATCGGCGCGCTCTTCAGCACCCGGAGCAGGTACGGCAGCACCTGATCCGCCCGCAGATCCACGGTGGCGGCGCTCTCCATTGCCTCGACCAGCTTGCCGCGAGTGAACTTCTGGCCGGAGCCGATCACGGCCTTGATCCGGTCATCGAGCGGCTGGCTGCGATACACAGAGTTGTAGCCGAACTGGCCGTCCGATGCCGAGAACCCCGGTGCCTGCTTGTTGTTCCAGCTGGTCAGGTAATCCTGGTTGATCACCTGCGGATGCTGTGCGGCCGGCGTGTACGTCGCCCGGTTGGTGTCCGGGTTCCAGCCCTGCCATTCGTACGAGCTCCAAGTCGGCAGGTTCGGATCCGCGCCGGCCGGACGAACCGGGTTGTCGCCGGAGTTGAAGTACGCGATGTCGGTCTTGTCCGTGTAGAACCAATTGAAGGTGTAGCCGATGTTGGTCGCGGCCTTCTGGAAGTCCTGCGCCGAGTGGATCGCGTCCGGATCGTTGAGGAGCATGAAGCCGAGCGCGGACCCGGCCTCGTTCCCGTACGTCGAGCGGTTCTTCGTGAACAGCACCGGCTTCCCACCAACCGTGCCGCGGTGACTGACGATGCCGTACTTGGTGCGCTGGGCAACCAAGGTGTACGAGCCGGCTGGTTCGGATGAGCCGAGGCTCTGGTACCACGCGTTGTGGCGCTCCAGCTTCTCGATCGGTTCGCACTGGCCGCGGAACACGTAGTGCGTGGAGTTCTTGGTGGGAGCGCCGCCGCCCGGTTCGCACAGCGGTACGGCGTACGTGTCGGTGATGTCCTGGCCGGCGGAGGTCGCGCTCCAGGAGTAGTCGGCGCCGCGGCCGATCAAGGTGTAGAAGTTGAGGCCGGCGAAGGCGACGCCGCGGGAGCTGACGCCCGGTCCCTGGAGTTCTTGGCGGAGCAGCAACTGTGGTGCGAAGTAGCCCGTCTGAGGACCGTAGACGGCGATCGGATTACCGCTCTCGGTGTACTGCCCCGAGACCAGTAGTGCGTTCGACATGCCCTTGTTTCCAAAGCCTTCGGGGAACACGCCGGCAGTGGTCTTGGCGGCCGCCGTCTGGTCGACGACCAGGGGCTCAGGTGTCACCGAGCCACGATCCGGCAGCGCCCGACCGGCCGGGTTGGGGCCGGTCGTGCCATAGGGGAAGGTCGTGCCGTTGTGCACGGTGGTGCTCGCCTCGGGATCATTCTGCGAGCGGAACGACTCCCAGACTTTGGTCCCCTGGGCGACGCCGTACTTCGCCTGCGCCTCCAGCAACGCGAGCGCGGAAGCGACCTCACCACCACCGCCGGTGCCGAAGATGCCGGCCACCACCGCAGCCGTGGCCACCACGTCGGTCACCTTCCACGGTTGGGGCGTCGGCAGACCGAGTGCCACATACTCACCGGGGTACGCGATCCCCACCGTGTTGACGTAGTGGTTGACCCCGTCGACCCAGGCCTGGATGTCCTTCTGCATCTTGAGCCCGTCGGCGCCGTAGCGCTCGTCGGCATCGTCGTATTGCCGCTGCAGATCCGCCTCGGTGTACGGCGCGGTCCGCCAGAACTCCTGCTCGAACGCCCGGTTCGCCGCCGCACCACCCGCGAACGGGGTCAGCTGGCCGCGGCCGAGATGCCGGAACACGTCCATTACGAACAACCGGTCCTGCGCCCCGGCGTACCCGGCGCCGAACATCGTCCCCTCCCGCGTGGTCCCGGTGATGTGCGGGACGCCGCGCGACTTGTCCCGCACGATCGTGACGTCAGGGCGCGGTTTCACCGTGCTCGCGACGTCGTTCGCGGCCACGCCGAAGGACGCGTCGTCGTAGTACGGGTCGAGGCCCTCGTCGGTGATGCCCTGCGAGTTCCAGACGAGCTGTTCGTACGGCTTCAGGGTGTCGCTGAAATGCGGAGGGCGGATCCCGAGGGCCTGGAAAGCAAGGAGTTCCGTGAAGGTGGCGTTGCCGTTCTGGCCCGGCGGCACGATGTCCGCGCACTGCCCGACGCAGTAGTCCACCGGCGCCTGCACCGCTGACGGTTTCGCCTCACTGGGCATGGACAGACCGGCCGCCAGTACTGCGCTGACGGCAAGGGCGGCGGTCGTCGTACGAACGGCACGGGTGAACTGAGCGGGGCGGCGCGTCACGGGTCCTCCCTAGAAGCATCTTCTGAGTGATGACGGCAGGGATCGTCAAAAACTGACAATGACTCACTAGTAAGTTCAGGTCAAGAGTCTTGGACACTTGACCTGAAAGCCGTACTGTGAAAGCGCCGAGCAGAGGAGTCCGATGCCACGGGTACCCGCGAGCGAGCGCCGCGCCGACCTTGTCCAGGCGGCGATCCAGGTCGCGACCAGGGAGGGCCTGGCCGCCACCACGACCCGGCGGATCGCCCAGGAGCTCGGCATCTCGGTCGGCATCGTGCACTACGTCTTCCGCTCCAAGGAGGAGTTGCTGCACGAGGTGATCCGGGTCATCGCGGACGATCAGGTGGTCGCTGCCCGCTCGGCGATCGTCCCCGGCGCGGATCTCGCGTCGAGTGTGCGCAACGCGTTCATGGGCTTCTGGCAACTGGTCGAGGCAACACCAGAGGCCCAACTCCTCACCTACGAACTAACCAGCTGGGCCCTGCGCAACGCGGAGACAGAACCACTAGCCCGCGAACAACGAGCAAGCCAACTCGCAGGCATCGCAGAGATCCTCCACGAAATCTCCGACGCCACCGGCGCCACCTGGAAACTCCCCGCCGACCAACTAGCCCGAATGACCCTAGCCATTACCGACGGCGTAACCCTCGGCTGGCTAGTAGACCGAGACACCGACTCCGCAGTACAGGCCCTGGAAACCTTCGTCGACCAGTTGCTGACGCTTGCTAGCTGACGGTCGCCGGTTTGGCGGTGAAGGTATTGCAGGAGGCGGGGTCGGCGGTGTCGAAGCCGGCCTGGGACCAGCGCCCGTGGTTGGTCTTGTTGCCGTGGTCGCGCTGCGGGTTCCACTCGTCGCCGCGGTTGCGAACTGTGTACTTCCATTTCTGGAGCCAGGAGCCGCTGGCAGGGAAGAACTGCTTGTCGGCACCGAGATAGACGCCACTCAAGCACGAGGCCTGCAGTTCCCGCCGCCTGCTCTCAGCCAAGTGCTCGTCGACGCCGTTGATGTAGTCCTCCCGGGTCGCGGACGCCCCGAGGATCCCGGTCATCGCCTGGACGTGGTGCCCGTACTCGTGCGCGATCAGGAAGGCCATCGTCGTGCGAGTCCAGAGCGGGTCATGGATGCGCTGGTTCTTCAGGTCGAAGTCGGCGTGCATGTAGATGGTGCCGTTGCAATACACCGCCGAAGACCTGATGTCGCAGAACGCCTTGTCTGCCAAGGGGCCGGAAGAGACCTGCAGCTTCGGGCCCTGGAACTCGAAGCCCGCCTTGCGGATCACCGGCGCCCAGGCCTTGTTCAGGCAGCTGACGAACTCGGTGTAGTAGGCCTTCACTTTCACCACCGGGTCGGGCGGGTCGTCGGCTCCTTGCACCGCGATGCAGGGATGCGGCCGACCTGGTAGAGCGGGTTCTGCAGGACCACCCGGTTCTCCGCCGCCATCGGGTCCACCGACGGCCCCACCGACTCTTGTTCACCGGCAGACAATAGCCCGGCACCGGCCAGGAAGGTTTCCTCGGCTTGAACACCCCTCGATGGCAACTTTTAGTGACGGAGCCATGGCAGTCGGACGCTCAGGGCCATTAGGGTGATCAGCACCATGAGCATCCATGAGCGGCATCGGTTGGCTGGGGTGGTCAACGCGCGCGGGACGTTCACGCCGTTGGGGGTCTCGCGGTCTTCGCCTGGGGTGGCGGCGGCGGTTGCGGAGGCTTTGCCCGAGTTCTTCGTGATGGAAGAGCTCGGCGATCGCGCCAGTGAGGCGATCGCGCACGCCACGGGAGCTCAGGCCGGCGCTGTCGTTCACTGCACGGCCGCGGCGATCACCATCGCGGTGGCGGCTGCGATGGCAGGCACTAACTCGGACCGAATCGCAAAGTTGCCGGATGCAACGGATATGCACAACCGGGTCGTGCTGCCCGCCGGTCATGCGATCAACTACGGGCAGTCGAACCTGCAGGCCGTACGGCTGGCCGGGGCGCGCGTGGCCCTGGCAGGGGACGAAAACCGTTGCAGCATTGACGATCTGGACGAGGAACTGGACGGGCCGGACGTTACTTGTCTGCTGCTGGTGTCGTCGCGGCTGACCACTGGTGAACCGCTGGATCTGACCGCCGCAGTACGGGCAGCGCATCGACGCGGAGTTCCCGCGATCATCGATGGCGCAGCTCAGTTCCCTCGGACCGCCGACCTACTCGCCACGGGTGCGGATCTCGTGTTGATCAGCGGACAGAAGTATCTGGCGTCGCCGACTGCGGGATTGGTTGCCGGGACGCGGCAACTTGTGCAGGCGGTTCGGGCGCAGGAGAAGGGCATCGGCCGCGGGATGAAGGCGACGAAGGAAGCCGTCGTCGGAGTACTGGCCGCGTTGGAGGAATGGCAGGCCATGGACCGCGCGAAGTGGGAGGCCGACCAGGCGGCGAAGGTGACCTCGTTCGTGCGAGCTGCCGATGAGCTCCCTGGGATCGCGGCCGAGGTCCTGCCCGATCCGACCGGGCTACCGTTGTCCCGCGCGCTCCTGAAGGTCGATGGCGATGCCGCGAAGGTGGCCACCGAGCTGGAGGCCGGGGACCCACCGATCTACGTGATGACGGACCGCTTGGCCGACAATGAGCTCGTCCTCGAACTGGTCCCGCTCGACGCCGTCGAGCTCGAGATCATCCTGCTCCGCCTGACCACTATCCTTACCGCCTGAGCCTTGCAGAAACAGCGAAGCCCCCGGTTCACACCGGGGGCTTCGCTATCGAACTTACTTGTCAGCGCTGGTAGGACTTGCCGCCTTCGTAGCGGTTGCCTTCCGTACGGCGCGGGCCGCTGCCGGAACGCTCCGGACGGCGGCTGCCACCGCTGCTGCGACCCTCGTAGCTCCCACCGCGGCTCGGACGGCTGCCACCGAAGCGCTTGCCACCCTTGTTGAAGCCACCGCTGCCCCGCTGCGGCTTCGGCGCCGGCAGCTTGACCGGGTAGCCGGACGGCTTCGTGCCACCAGTCAGATCGGTCACGACCTCGTCGCCCGGACGAACCCGGACCGGCTCGGTGTTGACCCCGGCCGACTCGGCGAGGCGCATCATGCCGCGGCGCTGGTGCGGCAGTACCAGCGTGACGACGGCACCCTTGCCACCGGCGCGCGCAGTACGGCCTGCGCGGTGCAGGTAGTCCTTGTGCTCGGCCGGCGGGTCAGCCTGAACAACCAGGCCGACGTCGTCGACGTGGATCCCGCGAGCTGCGACATCCGTGGCGACCAGCACCGGAACCGAACCGTCCTTGAACTGGTCGAGCGTCCGGTTGCGGGCGCCCTGGGTCAGACCACCGTGCAGCGCCGCGGCCATCACGCCACGGTCGCGCAGCTGGGTGGCGACGCGGTCGGCGCCCAGCTTGGTGCGGACGAACACGATGGTGCGGCCGTCGCGGCTGGCCAGCTCGGCCGTCAGCGACTGCTTGTGCGCCGGCTCGATCACGAGCAGGTGGTGCTCCATCGTGGTGACCGCGGCCTGGGCGGAGTCGGTCGAGTGCGTGACCGGGTCCTTCAGGTAGGTCTTCACGATGGTGTCGACGTCACCGTCGAGGGTGGCGGAGAACAGCAGCCGCTGGCCTCCGGCCGGGGTCATGTCGAGCAGCGTGGTGACCGCCGGCATGAAGCCCATGTCGCACATGTGGTCGGCCTCGTCGAGGACGGCGACCTCGACCGCGCCCAGGTCGGCAGCGCCCTGCTCACACAGGTCGATCAACCGGCCGGGGGTGGCGATCAGCAGGTCGACGCCACGGCGCAGCGCGTCGATCTGCTTCGGGTAGGGCAGGCCGCCCGCGATCAGCTTGATCGAGACACCCATCACGTGGGCGAGCGGCTCGAGCGCGTCGTGCACCTGCATGGCGAGCTCGCGGGTCGGCACCAGCACCATGCCGCGCGGACGGCGCGACTCGGTGTGGCCACCGGCCAGCCGCATCAGCGTCGGCAGGCCGAACCCGAGGGTCTTGCCGGAACCGGTCTGACCACGGCCGAGCACGTCCCGGCCGGCCAGTGCGTCCGGGATGGTCGCGGTCTGGATCGGGAACGGCGTGGTGATGCCGTCGCGAGCCATCCGCTGCACCAGCCGCGGCGCCAAGCCGAGCGCGGCGAACCCATTGCCCTCGGCAACCTCGCCGAGGTCCACCGGCGCCTCGACCTGCGCCCGCACCGGGCGCTCGCGCTGCTCGAACTTGCGCTCGGGGCGGTCGTAGGAACGGTCGCCCCGATCGTTGCGCTCGACACCGCGCTCAGTGCGGGGGTCGCGGTCGAAACCACGGCTGTCCCGGTCGTTGCGGTAGGCAGGCTTGTCGGCGGGGCCCCGGTCGTACGAGCTCTTCTGGTACGAGCTCTTCGGGTATGACGAGGTGGTGCGGCTGTCAGACGTGGTACGGCTCTCCGAGGTAGGACGGGATTGCGGGCTGGTGCGGTTCTGCGAGTACGTGCTGTTCTGCGGGCGCTCGGTGCGCGACGAGTTCGTCCGCTCGGCGGCGCGGTAGCCGCGGACCGGGCGGTCGTTGTCGCGCGACGGGGCGTCGCGGCGCTCGCCACGGCTGCCACGGTCGGAGTACTGCGACGGGCCGCCGCGGCGCTCGGGGGTGCGCTCGACGGCCACCTTCTCGACCCGGGCCGAACTGCGGTCCGTGCCGGGCGTGGTCGGTGCGTCCAGCTCGGCGGCCATTCGCTCGCCGTACGACTGGGTCTGGAACTTCTTGTGGCGCGGCCTCTTCACCCGGTCGGCGGCCTCGTTGCCGTCAGCGGGCACATACTGGTCCTGGTGGTGCTGGGACACGCAAACTCTCTCTCAACGTCACGGCTCAATGCCGTATCGGAGCCGCACGCAAGTGCCGGCCACGAAAAGTGGCCGGATCTGGCGTGCAAGGCAGGAGATTGGCATCGACCTGCGGGTGCTATCGCGTTGCACCCATGTCGCCGGGGAATCATCAGCGGGTTGCCGAAACCGACGGGTCGGAGCGCCTGGGAAATGCTCTGGTGACGCGACTCGCGCACCGACGACGAAAAGTATACCCCGTCCGGCCCCACCCCTTGACCACCACCACCAACCGGCGTACAACCACCCAGCCCCGGTACTCACCATTCACCGGCCCACCAGGCCGCACGCCACCCCCTCCCGGACCTCCAGCACTATCCAACCGTCACCAGCGCACGAGACATCGCCGACCGCGGGCGCGGTGACCTGTGGGCAACCCCGACCCGAGCAAGTTGGTGAGTGCTGCGGGTCCGCCCAGCCCCGGGTTCCCCTTGCCCAAGGCACCGGGAGGGCTCAAGTTCGGTTTAGCTCTTGTGTGGCGGTTCTAGGGTGGCGGTATGGCGGATGAGACCATTCCGAGCAAGGATCATTGGCTGTCGATCGGGGAGATCGCCGGCCGGTCGGGGGTCGCGGCTTCGGCCTTGCGGTTCTACGAGGACCAGGGGTTGATCGCCTCGAGACGGACCGCGGGCAACCAGCGGCAGTACCAGCGCAGCACGCTCCGGCGGATCGCCTTCGTCCAGGCAGCGCAGCGCGTCGGGCTCGCCCTGGCCGAGATCAAGGCCGCTCTGGATTCGTTGCCGGAGGACCGGACGCCGACCCGCGCCGACTGGAGCCGGCTGTCCAAGTCCTGGCGCAGCCGTCTCGACCAGCGGATCTCCGAACTCGAGCGACTCCGCGACGACCTGGACGACTGCATCGGCTGCGGCTGTCTCAGCCTGCAGCGCTGCAACCTCTACAACAAGAACGACCGTTTGGCCGACCGCGGTCCCGGTGCCCGGATCCTGAACGTCGGCATACCCGGCGAGTTATGAGCGGCATAGGCCCGGCACCGGCCAACGAGGGTTAACCCCTGCCTTTTTCCCGATCTGGTGTGCATTTCTTCAAGCCTTGGCAACATCCCGGTCTGTAGCGAACAGTAATCCGCTGGTCGCTTTCCGCCACAGATCCGGAGTGAGGCCCTCCCATGTCCCATCGCCGCATCCTGACTTCGCTTGCCGCGCTCGCCGCGGCAGCCCTGGCAGTCCCCGCCTTCGCCGCCGCCCCCACGGCGCAGGCTCCCGCCACCTCGTCCACGGTCGCCGCGTACACCGGTTCGCCCCAGGACGAGGCCGCCACCAAGGCCTTCTACGACGCGGTGATGAAGTCCGCCCGCGCGAAGCAGGCCAAGGCCGGCAACAAAGTCGCCGCGGTCACAGTCACCTACGCGGTCGACGCGCCCACCTTCCAGTCCCAGATCAACTCCAGTACCTCGATCTGGAACTCCTCGGTCAGCAACGTGCACCTCGTCGAGGGCAGCAACTACGACTTCTACTACACCGAGGGCAACGACCCGCGCGGTTCGTACGCGTCCACCGACGGCCACGGCAGCGGCTACATCTTCCTGGACTACGCGCAGGCTCAGCAGTACGACCCGACCCGGATCACCGCCCACGAGACCGGGCACGTGCTCGGTCTGCCGGACCACTACTCCGGCCCGTGCAGCGAACTGATGTCCGGCGGCGGCCCCGGCCCGTCCTGCACCAACCCCAACCCGGACGCCAACGAGCGCGCCCGCGTCAACCAGCTCTGGGCCAACGGCCTCACCAGCCTCGGCCAGGCCGCCTTCCACACCTCTAAGTAGAAGCCCCCAGAACTCTCCGGCTCGGACCGCCTTTGCAGGGGACGGCTCCGGGCCGGAGTTCTGAGCTAGCGGGCGTGGGGGCCCGTAGTGCCGCGGACGACGAGTTCGGGGCGGAAGAGAAATTCGGTGTGAGGAGTGGCGTGGCCGCGGACCTCTTCCAGGAGTGACTGGACCGCTGCCAGGCCCATCGCCTGGACCGGCTGGCGAACCGTGGTCATCGGGGGGTCCGTGAACTCCATCATCGGGGCGTCGTCATAACCCACCACCGAGATCTCGGCCGGGACCGCGAGGCCCCGCTGACGGGCGGCGCGGATCACGCCGAGCGCCATCATGTCGGAACCACAGACCACCGCGCTGACGCCGACGTCGAGCAACCGCTGGGCCGCCGCCGCACCACCTTCGACTCCGAACATGCTCAGCTCGACCAACTCGTCCAGGTCCGCGTCACTCAACCCGAGCTGGGCCTTCATCGCGGTTCGGTAGCCGGCCAGCTTCCGCTGCACCACGATGAACCGCTCCGGCCCGGACGCGAACCCGATCCGGCGGTGGCCGAGGGCAACCAGATGCGAGACCGCCAGCTCCATCGCGGCCGACTCGTCGGACGAGATGAACGGGGCATCGACCCCGGGGAGCCAGCCGTTCACGAAGACCACTGGGAGATTCCGCTCGACCAGGGCCTGGTACCGGGCGTGGTCGGCGCCGGTGTCTGCGTGCAGGCCGGACACGAAGATGATGCCGGACACCCCGCGCTCGAGGAGCATCTCGACGTACTCCTCCTCGGTGGCGCCGGAAGGAGACTGCGTGCACAGCACCGGGGTGAAGCCGCGCTGCGAGAGCGCGGACTCGATCACCTGGGCGAACGCGGGGAAGATCGGGTTGATCAGCTCCGGCATCACCAGCCCGATCAGGCCGGCCGAGCGGCGGCGCAACCGGGTCGGGCGCTCGAACCCGAGCACGTCCAACGCGGTCAGGACCGCCTGTCTGGTCTCGTCGGCGACCCCGGGTCTGCCGTTCAGTACCCGCGAGACCGTCGCCTCACTGACCCCCGCCTTGACCGCGATGTCCGCCAGCCTCGCTCTGCTGCTCACGGGCGCACCCTACCCACCGCCTGGTCACCTTGCAGCAAGAACCTGCAAGAACTTGCAGGCTCACGCTGCGTACAGGTGTCCAGAACCTGAACAGTACGGACATCTCTTCTGGCGTACACCTTGTCAGGAGCTGCCGGTCAGGTCAGGATGGGCGCACCCCCGCCCGGGGGCCTTTACTCGGATCGTCCGGCACGTTCCTGCCGGTGAAGGAAGGTTTCGTCATGGCTACTGTCTCGTTCAAGTCGGCAACCCGGGTCTACCCGGGAACCGAAGCCCCCGCCGTCGACAAGCTCAACCTCGAGATCGAGGACGGCGAGTTCATGGTCCTCGTCGGCCCGTCAGGTTGTGGCAAGTCCACCTCGCTCCGGATGCTCGCCGGCCTCGAAGAGGTCAACGAGGGATCCATCTACATCGGCGACCGCGACGTCACGCACCGTCCGCCGAAAGAGCGCGACATCGCGATGGTGTTCCAGAACTACGCGCTCTACCCGCACATGTCCGTCGCGGACAACATGGGCTTCGCGCTGAAGATGCAGGGTGTCTCCAAGGAAGACCGCGCGAAGCGCGTGATGGAGGCAGCGAAGCTGCTCGGCCTGGAGGACTACCTGGACCGCAAGCCGAAGGCGCTGTCCGGTGGTCAGCGTCAGCGCGTCGCGATGGGTCGCGCCATCGTGCGTAACCCGCAGGTCTTCCTGATGGACGAACCACTGTCGAACCTCGACGCCAAGCTCCGGGTCCAGACCCGCACCCAGATCGCCGAGCTGCAGCAGCGCCTCGGGGTCACCACCGTCTACGTCACCCACGACCAGGTCGAGGCCATGACGATGGGCGACCGGGTAGCGGTCCTCAAGGACGGTCTGCTCCAGCAGGTCGACACCCCGCTGAACCTGTACGACGCGCCGAAGAACAAGTTCGTGGCCGGCTTCATCGGCTCGCCCGCGATGAACCTGCTGGACGCGGACCTGGTCGACGGCGGCGCCAAGCTGGGCGACTACATCGTGCCGGTCGAGCGCGCCATCCTGGCCAAGGCCGGCAACGACAAGACCCTGACGCTGGGCGTCCGCCCGGAGGCCTTCAAGGTCTCCGACAACGGTCTCCCGGTGAAGGTGGCCGTGATCGAGGAGCTCGGCGCCGACGCGTTCCTCTACGGCACCGCCGAGCACAACAGCGAGCACCAGCAGATCGTCGCCCGGATCGACGCCCGGATGAAGGTCGAGAAGGGTTCGACCATCCACCTGGCCGCCGAGCCGGACAAGCTGCACCTGTTCTCGACTTCCACCGAGGAGCGCCTGATCGCCTGACCTGATCAGGATCCAGTACTACGTACGCCGGCCCCGGGTGGTTCGTCCACCCGGGGCCGGCGTTTGTCAGTTGACGTCGCGCCGATAGAAGGCGCCGGCGCCGGCTGCGATCAGGAGCACGGTAATGACCGCCAGGTACCAGGCGCCGTGCTCGAAGGAGACGGTCTTCTCGACCGTCTCGCAGAAGTAGCCGCCGTCGACGCTGGTCTGACACTTGTCCACGAAGTACGTCGTACCGTGCTTGACCCAGGCGTCGAAGTTGATCCTGATGAGCCACGGCTGGGCCGTCGTCAAGAATCCCCCGAACACCGCTTCGACCAGTACGACATACCCCATCGCTACACCGATCGCCGCGGCCGTATGGCGCAACAGCGATCCCACGACTCCGCCCAATGCGGCCGCCGCGGCGGCCAGCAGCACCGCCCGGCCCGCCGTTTCGGTGAGATCACCCCACGCCTTGCCCGTCGTACCAGCCGTGGTTCCCAGGTGGTCGATGATCAGGAAGGTGCCGCCCAGCACCAAGGCCAGCACCACGACCGCGAGCGGGATCATGCCAACCGCGAGGGCGAGGAGCTTGCTGCCGTAGACCCGTAGGCGGCGTGGCTCGAACGTGAGCCAGTTGCTGATCGCGCCGCTGCTGAACTCGGCACCGAGGAAGCTCGCGCCGATCAGGAAGCCCGCGAACGCGAGCAGGTAGGAGGATCCGAGCAACAGATCGGGAATCACTTCGGTGAAGACCGTCTTCGGCCGACCGAAATCCTCCAGCTTCGGCTCGGTGTAATTGCACATCTCCTCGAGCGTCGGCTTCGGATCGGGTTGCGACTCCCAGTCCTTCTCGCACTGCGCCTGGTTCTCCTCGCCGTGGAGCTCCCAGTCCTTGTGGATCTGCTCGAAGATGACCTGGTTCTGCTGTTGCTCCGCGGCCGTCAGCGGCTGGGAGTTCCGCCAGGTGGCGAACAACAGGAAGGCCGTGATCAACAGAACCGCGGCGACGCCGACCACGGTCAACCGGCGGGCGATCAGCCGGCGTAGCTCTACGCTGGTCAGGCGGATCATCGGTCGCCTCCCAGGCCCTCGTCGGCGGTGAGCTCGAGGAACACGGACTCCAGGTCGGCGCGGACCGGGATCAGTTCGGAGACGTACAACTCCTGCTGGGCAAGGCGTCTCGTCACGTCGGATGGATGCTCCGCGCCGTCCACCAGCAGATAGTTGCCGTCAGCACGCACTGTCAGACCGGCCGAGGTCAGGATCCGGGTCGCTCTGTCATGGTCGTCGACAGCGACCTTGACCGTGCCCTTGGCCGTGCCGCCGATCACCTCGGCGACGGTGCCGGAGGCAAGCAACCGGCCGTGGCCGATGATCGAGACGGTGTCGGCCACCTGCTCCACCTCGGCCAGGATGTGGCTGCTCACCAGCACGGTCCGGCCCTGCTCGCCGAGGGCGCGCATGGTCTCGCGGATCTCCCGGATCCCGGCCGGGTCGAGTCCGTTGGTCGGCTCGTCGAAGATCAGCAGCTCAGGCTCTTTCAGCAGCGTCGCGGCGATCGCGAGCCGCTGCTTCATCCCGAGCGAGTAACTCTTGAACCGGTCCTTGCCCCGCTCACCGAGTGAGGTCTCTTCCAGTACTTCGCCCACCCGCCGGCGCGGGGTGCCGATCGCGTCGGCCAGCAACTCGAGATTCTTCCGGCCACTGAAGGCGGGGAAGAACTTCGGCGACTCGACGATCGCGCCGACCCGGGACACCACCTCCGGCAGATGCTCTGGTACCCGCCGGTCGAACAGCGCCATCGTGCCCGCATCGGCCCGGACCAGCCCGAGCAGCATCCGGATCGAGGTCGTCTTGCCGGAACCGTTCGGCCCGAGAAAGCCATGGACCCCACCGGTGGGCACGTCCAGATCGAGCCCCTGGACCGCGACGACCCGCTTACCCCGTCGAGTCCGATAGGTCTTTCTCAGTCCCCGTGTACTGACCGCCAGTTCCGGCATGCCACCCCTCTCCTGGTACCGCTCCACACCCGACCACTCGGGCCGTGAGACGCACACCCTCCCACTTTTGTTGCATCCGATACCCCAAGGGGGTACCTTAAGGGCGTCGACATACCCCCCTGGGGTAGCAGCAAAGAGGAACGAGGACCGCCATGACCACCGAGCAGGACCACGAGCACGTGCACGGTTACACCGCAGAGAAGGCCAGCCACCTGAAGCGGCTGCGCCGGATCGAGGGGCAGGTCCGCGGCCTGCAGCGGATGGTCGAGGAGGACAAGTACTGCATCGACATCCTCACCCAGGTGTCGGCGGCGACGAAGGCACTGCAGTCCTTCTCGCTGGAACTACTGGACGAGCACCTCTCGCACTGTGTCGTCGAGGCGGCCCAGAAGGGCGGCGCCGAGGCCGAGGAGAAGGTCCGCGAGGCCTCCGACGCCATCGCCCGCCTGGTCCGCAGCTGAACCACCACCACGCACGTACTAGTCAAGGAGCACTGCCATGACCACCACGACCTACTCCGTCAACGGCATGACCTGCGGGCACTGCACCGCCGCCGTCACCGAGGAGCTCAGCAAGCTGACCGGGGTCCAGGAGATCAGCATCGACCTCAACGCCGGTGGCACCTCCGCAGTGCACGTGACGAGCGAGTCCGGTCTCGAGGAGGCCGCTGTCCGCGAGGCAGTCGACGAGGCGGGCTACGAACTGGCCACCTCCTCCTCGGGCACGCCGGCATGACCGGGGCTGTCGCGCTCCGGCTCGGCGCGTTCGCCGGTGCGCTCGCGCTGGCCTTCGCCGGCGCCTTCGCGCTCGGCTCCGCGGTCGACCCGATCGCGGCAGCCGACCCGGTCGCCCAGCCAGACTCCACCGGCATGACGGGGATGACCGACGGAGATGCGGGCGACACTGGACACACCGCCGATGCGGCAGCTGCCCAGCCGCCCGGGCTCGCGGTGTCCCAGTCCGACTACACCCTGGTCCCGGCGACCACGTTCTTCCAGCCGGGCAAGCAGGAGACCCTGAAGTTCACGATCCAGGGTCCGGACGGAAAACCCGTCACGCAGTACACGAAGACCCATGAGAAGGACCTGCACCTGATCGTCGTACGGCGGGATCTGTCCGGGTTCCACCACGTGCACCCGACGCGGGACGCGAGTGGCACCTGGAGCATCCCGTTCACGTTCACAGCGGGTGGGACGTGGAGGTTGTTCACCGACTTCCAGCCGACCGCGCTCGGCGAGACGCTGACGCTCGGCACGGACGTGAACGTGTCCGGCCTCTACATCCCGGTTCCGCTGAACGAGCCGACGAGCGTCTTCAGCATCGACGGGTACGACGTGACGCTGGCGGGCACGCCGATCGCCGGGAAGGAATCCGAGCTGACCTTCGCCATCAGCAAGGGTGGCAAGCCGGTCACCGATCTGCAGCCTTACCTTGGCGCCTTCGGACATCTGGTGTCACTGCGCAGCGGCGACCTCGCCTACCTGCACACCCATCCGGCACAGGAGGCGGCAGCGGGTCAGAAGGGTGGGCCGGGGATCACCTTCGGCACCACGTTCCCCACCGCCGGCACGTACAGCCTGTTCCTGGACTTCCAGCACGCGGGCAAGGTGCGCACCGCCGAGTTCACCGTGAACGTCGGCACCACCGGCACCCCGATCGTCCCGCCGAGCACACTGCCGACGGCGGCGCCGACGCCCGCCGACGAGCCCACGCCGCACGGCCACTGAGAGGAGGACCAGCCATGACCGAGCAACGACCGGGGTGGTGGGGTGGGGAAGGTATCCAACAAGGCAACTCCGTCGAACTGATGATCGGTGGCATGACGTGTGCCTCCTGCGCCGCCCGGGTGGAGAAGAAGCTGAACCGGATGGACGGCGTCACCGCGACCGTCAACTACTCCACCGAGAAGGCGAAGGTGACGTTTGCCGAAGGCATCAGTACGGACGACCTGGTCGCCACCGTGGCGGCGACCGGCTACACCGCTTCGTTGCCTACTCCCCCTGTGAGCGACGAGGCTCCCGATGAGCTGAAGCCCTTGCGGGAAAGGCTGATCACGAGCATCGTGCTCGCCGTACCGGTGATTGCCCTTGGCATGATTCCGGCACTGCAGTTCAACTACTGGCAGTGGGCGTCCCTGACGCTGGCCGCTCCGGTGGTCACGTGGGCCGCGTGGCCGTTCCACAAAGCCGCCTGGACCAACCTGCGGCACGGTGCCGCGACGATGGACACGCTGATCTCCCTCGGTGTGGTCAGCGCGTTCTTCTGGTCGCTCTACGCATTGTTCCTGGGTGATGCCGGCGAGGCTGGTATGACGATGCCGTTCACGCTGATCCCGTCCCGGGGTGGTGGCGCCGAGGAGATCTACCTCGAGGTCGCCGCCGGCGTCACGACGTTCATCCTGGCCGGCCGGTACTTCGAGGCCCGGGCCAAGCGTCGTTCCGGTGCCGCCCTCAAGGCTCTGCTCGAACTTGGCGCCAAGGACGTGGCCGTACTTCGCAACGGTGACGAGGTTCGTATCCCGGCCGACAAACTTGCTGTAGGCAACGAGTTCGTCGTACGGCCGGGCGAGAAGATCGCCACTGACGGCGTGATCGTCACCGGCAGCAGCGCGGTGGACGCCTCGATGCTGACCGGCGAATCCGTACCGGTCGAGGTCGGCGAAGGCGATGCCGTCGTCGGCGCGACTGTCAACGCCGGCGGGCGGCTCGTAGTACGGGCGACACGGGTCGGCTCGGATACCCAGCTGGCGCAGATGGCCCGGCTGGTCGAGGACGCTCAGAACGGCAAGGCAGCGGTGCAACGACTGGCCGACCGGATCTCCGGGGTGTTCGTGCCGATCGTGATCGTGCTCGCCTTCGGCACGCTGGCGTTCTGGCTCGGCAACGGGTCGCCGGTCGAGGTGGCGTTCACCGCGGCCGTGGCCGTCCTCATCATCGCCTGCCCGTGTGCGCTCGGCCTGGCAACCCCGACCGCTCTGATGGTCGGAACCGGTCGGGGAGCCCAACTGGGGATCCTGATCAAGGGTCCGGAGGTACTGGAATCCACCCGCCGCGTCGACACCGTAGTACTGGACAAGACCGGGACTGTGACGACCGGGCGGATGGCGCTCGTCGACGTCCTGCTGGCTGACGGAGAGGAGAGGGCCGACGTACTGCGGTTGGCCGGGGCGCTGGAGCACTCCAGTGAGCACCCGATTGCCCAGGCGGTCGCGCGAGGTGCGACCGAGGAACTCGGCAAGCTCCCGGAGGTCGAGGACTTCGGCAGCGTCGAGGGCCTCGGGGTCCAGGGGATCGTCGACGGACACGCAGTACTGGTCGGGCGCACGCGACTCCTCGAGGAGTGGAGTCAGCACCTGCCCGAGGCGCTCGCGCACGCCAAGGAACACGCGGAAGCAGAAGGCAGTACTGCGGTCGCCGTCGGCTGGGACGGCAAGGCACGAGCCGTGCTCGTGGTCGCGGACACCGTGAAGCCGACGTCCACGGAGGCGATCCGGCAGTTGCGAGCACTGGGATTGCGGCCCGTGCTGCTGACCGGTGACAACGAGGCAGTCGCTCGCCGAGTCGCTGCTGAGGTCGGCATCGACGAGGTGATCGCCGAGGTGCTGCCGGCCGACAAGGTCGACGCGGTGAAGAAGCTGCAGAGCGAAGGCAGGGTGGTCGCGATGGTCGGCGACGGCGTGAACGACGCGGCCGCACTGGCCCAGGCGGACCTCGGCCTGAGCATGGGCACCGGCACCGACGTGGCGATCGAGGCCAGCGACCTGACGCTGGTCCGAGGCGACCTACGCTCGGCAGCCGACGCGATCCGGCTGGCCCGCCACACCCTGCGCACAATCAAGGGCAACCTGTTCTGGGCCTTCGCCTACAACGTAGCCGCCCTACCCCTCGCAGCCGCCGGCCTCCTCAACCCCATGCTCGCCGGCGCCGCCATGGCCTTCAGCTCCATCTTCGTAGTAACCAACTCCCTCCGCCTCCGCAACTTCCACCCCCTCACCACCGACTGATCCTCGGCATGGTGAGGGGCGGTTTGAAGGGGGCGGTGGTCCAATCGGCCGCAGGCAACCGCTGGCTGGCGGGCCACACCGTCATCTAGGCTTCACAGACTAGATGTCATCGTTCGATGGCATATCGATATGCACCCGTTCGATGGCATATGCAAATGCCACCGTTCGATAGCTTGTCTAAATGCCATCGTTCGATGACACTAGATGCATGTCGCCGGCAACCAAGAGCAGAGGCATGCAGGTCCACACTGTGCGTGACCTCGGCGCCGCGGTGCGTCAAGCACGCACCGACCAGAAGATGAGCCAAGCCGAGCTGGCCGCGAAGGTTGGCGTCTCCAGAAATTGGATCATGCGGCTTGAGAAGGGGCACCCTCGCCTTGAGGCCCAACTGGTTCTAGACGCCATGGCAGCCGCAGGTGTAGCGCTGACCACGGACACCGACGACGAATCCCTCCTAGAGCCGACCGACTCAGCCTGGACTGAGGTCTTCGCAGACCTGGCCGTTAAACCAAAGGAAGACTCGGACAGCCGCCTTCCATCGGACGACAAGCCGCCATCGGATGGCTGATGAGCGTCTGATCGTCTATCTGGACGGCGTCCGAGCTGGCCACTTAGCACAGAATTCACAGGGCCGCATCTCATTCACCTACGACGAGGAATATCGGACGCAGCGCACGACCGTCCCGCTTTCCTTATCCATGCCGAAGGCGCGTACTGCGTTTCCACCAAAGCCAGTTCGAGCTTTTATCGCAGGCCTGCTACCGGATAGTGAGCCCGCACTGGAACGCTTAGCAAGTAAGTATCGCGTATCCCCAAAAAATCCATACGCGTTACTGCGGAACATCGGCAGGGATGCAGCTGGCGCAGTCCAGATACTCCCAGCGGACGTCGCATCGACAGACGCCGCCACCCAGCAGGGCGACATCGAGTGGCTGTCGACGGATGATCTGGACACTACGCTCGCTGATCTGGCTCAGTCACCTGATACCTGGGACCCCGGACGGGACGTCGGTCGCTGGAGCCTTGCAGGAGCACAGAGCAAGATCGCCTTGTTCCGCTCGGAAGACGGTCGATGGGGGGTCCCCCGGGATTCGACGCCCACTACGCACATCCTGAAGCCATCAATGCCCAACTATGGCGGGCACCACTTGAACGAGTACCTATGCCTCCGCGCTGCTCAACTGATTGGGCTGGAGGCGGCCAACGGCGAACTCTTGGCAAGCGAACGTTTCGAAGTCCTAATCTCACACCGCTATGACCGCCTACAAACGGCAGGTCGCTGGCGGCGCCTACATCAGGAAGACATGTGCCAGGCGCTGTCGGTCCATCCGGCGCTGAAGTATCAAGCTGACGGCGGCCCCGGCGTCCCGCAACTGGCCGATCTCCTCGCAAGCAACGGCCTCAGCGCGAGCCGCCGAGACAACCAGCGCCGCCTGTTCGACTACTTGGTGTACAACGTCACCATCGGCGCCACCGACGCCCATGCGAAAAACTATTCCGTACTCCTGAATTCCACTGACATCCGACTCGCGCCTCTCTACGATGTCGCGTCAATCCTTCCCTACAACCTCGAACCAGGCCTCAGGTCAGCCATGAAAATCGGACAGACCTGGGAGATGGCAAAGGTCTCCGAGAGCGATTGGGCGGCAGTTGGAAGACGTCTAGGTCTGAGTCGCGACGAGTCGATCCATCGAGCCAGGTCGATTCGACTCGACGTTCCGAAAGCGATTCATCAAGCGGCCAATGAGCCGGCCGTACCCAGTGCGCTCAAAGAAGGCGCAGCACGCATAGCCGAACTGATCACCGCGCATGCGGAGGGAAATCGGGATGCTTGGGGCCGCGTCGCCGTCTCCCCACCAATCACGTCGGACTGATCCTTGCGTCCGAAGAACCTGGGGACATCAGGTTCTTCGGACGCAAGGGGTTCAGCGGAGCCAGGCGGTGGTGTCGGGGGGGAGTTTGCCGTCCTCCAGGGGGTTGCTGGTGAGGAGGAGGTCGGTGTGGGGCGGGAGGTCGACGGGGGCCGGGCTCAGGTTGACGATGCACTTGAGGCCGGAGTCTCGGGCGAAGAGTAGGACGCCGGGCACGGAGTCGAGCCAGGTCAGGGTTCCGTCGCCGAGGTCCGTGCGGCGGAGGCGCAGGCCGTTGCGGTAGAGGGTCAGCATCGAGTTCTGGTCGTCGTGCTGGGACTCGACGGTGAGGTTCTTCCAGTCGGTGGGTTGCGGCAACCACGGCTTACCAGCTCCGAAGCCGAACGGGGGCTCCTTGCCGGACCACGGGATCGGGACCCGGCAGCCGTCACGGCCGCGGTCGGTTCCGCCGGAGCGGGCCCAGAGGGGGTCCTGGAGCAGCTCGTCCGGCAGGTTCTCGACCTCGGGCAGGCCGAGTTCCTCGCCCTGGTAGACGTATAACCCACCCGGCAACGCCATGGCGAGCAGCGCGGCCGCGCGGGCCCGGCGCTCGCCGAGTACCGGGTCGGTCTCCATCCCGTGCTTGCGGTCCTGGTGTGAGAACGAGGTGTCAGGACGCCCGTACTTCGTGACTGGTCGGGTGACATCGTGGTTCGACAGCACCCAAGTGGGCGGCGCGCCGATCGGGACGTGGGTCGTCAGGGTCAGGTCGATCGAGGCCCGCAGTTCGTCCGCCTCCCACGGGCGGGAGAGGAAGTCGAAGTTGAATGCGGTCTGCATCTCGTCGGGCCGCAGGTAGAGGGCGAACCGTTCCTGGTCCGGCATCCACATCTCGCCGACCAGGAACCGGCCCTCGTACGAGTCGGTGATGTGGCGCCAGCCGCGATAGACGTCGTGCACCTCGTCGTGATCGGTGTACGACTCCTCGACGCTGTCCAGGTCCTTGAACAGCACCGCCGCGGAGTCGATCCGGATGCCGTCCACGCCGCGGTCGAGCCAGAACCTGAGGATGTTGTGGAACTCCTCCACCACCTCGGGGTTCCGCCAGTTGAAGTCGGGCTGCTCTGGCGCGAACAGGTGCAGGTACCACTGACCGTCCGGGACCTGGGTCCAGGCCGGGCCGTTGAAGATCGACTGCCAGTCGTTCGGCGGCAGCCCGCCTTCGCGGCCGTCGCTGAACAGGAACCGCGCCCGCTCGGGCGACCCCGGGCCGGCGGCGAGGGCCTGGACGAACCACTCCTGCTGGTCCGAGCCGTGGTTCGGCACGATATCGATGATGGTCCGGATCCCGAGCGCGTGGGCTTCGTCGATGTACGCCTCGGCCTCGGCCAGGGTGCCGAAGCTCGAATCGATCGCCCGGTAGTCGGCCACGTCGTACCCGCCGTCGGCCATCGGCGACGGGTACCACGGGTTCAGCCAGATCGCGTCGATCCCCAGCTCTGACAAATACGGCAGTTTCGCCCGCAGCCCAGCCAGATCGCCGATCCCGTCACCGTTGCCGTCGGCAAAGCTTCGCAGGTAGACCTGGTAGATCGCGGCTCCGCGCCACCATGTTTCCGACATGCTTCTCCTTAGGGGGTGTGGGGATCAGCCTTTGAGGCTTCCGGCGGTGAGTCCCGCCATGATGCTGCGCTGGAAGACGAAGAAGACCAGGATCGTCGGCAGGCTGGCGATCACCAGCGATGCGATCAGTACGTTCTGCGGCATCTGGGCCGACAGCGACGCGATGCCGACACTGATCGACATCTTGTCGGTCTCCGGCAGCACCAGCAGCGGCCAGACGAAGTCCTTCCAGACCGTCACGACCGACAGGATCGAGACCACGCCGAGGATCGGCCGCGACACCGGCAGCACGATCGACCACAGGATCCGCAGTGGTGACGCGCCGTCGATCTCCGCGGCCTCCAGCAACTCGCGCGGGATCGAGTCGAAGAACCGCTTGAGCAGGAAGATGAAGAACCCGTTCGCTGCCGCCGGCAACCAGATCGCCCACGGAGTGTTCAGCAGGTTCCAACCGAAGATCGGGACGTCCTTGGCCACCAGGTAGGTCGGCAGCAGGAGCACCATCGGCGGGATCATCAGCGTGGCCAGCATCAGTCCGAGGATCACCTTGCCGAAGAACGGCCTGAGCTTGGACAACGCGTACGCCGCGGTCACGTCGACTGCGAGGGTGAACAGCCACGCGCCACCGGCGTACAGGGCGGTGTTGCGGAGGAAGACGCCGAGCTGCAACTGGTCCCAGGCGTCCAGGTAGACGCCGAAGTCGAAGCTCTTCGGGAAGAAGCTCGGCGGGATCTGGGCCAGCTCCTCCGGTGACTTCAGCGCCCCCGTCACCATCCAGTACAGCGGGAACACGAACGCCAGCGTGAACCCGGTGACAACGACGACGAGGATCGTCCAGTAGATCAACTTGCCGCGCCAGGACCGCAGCGACAACGGTGAGACCAGCGTCCGGGTGTCGGAGCCGCGTCCCTTGTCCTTCTTGCGTCTCGTACGGCGCGGCGCCGGGTCGGGCGTGGTTGCCTCGAGCAACGGCGTCGGTTGCAGAGTCGTTGTCATCGGCCACCTTCATTGTCTCGGGAGACGCGCAGGTAGAACGCGGAGAACACGACCAGCACCAGCATCAGCATCAGGCCGAGCGCGCCACCGCCACCGAAGTCACCGAAGTTGAAGGCGTACTGGTACATCAGGTACGCCACTGTCACGGTCGCGTTCTCCGGTCCACCACCGGTCAGCAGGTAGGGCTCGATGAAGACCTGCATGGTCGCGACCACCTGGAGCAGCAACATCACCAGGAGGATCAACTTGGTCTGCGGGATCGTCACATGCCAGACGCGGCGGAACAGTCCCGCGCCGTCCAGCTCGGCCGATTCGTAGAGATCACCGGGAATGCTTTGCAACGCTGCCAGGTAGATCAGCGTGCCGGTGCCGAGGTTCATCCAGGTCGACACGATGACGAGCGAGATCAGCGCGGTACTGGTGGAGTCGAGCCAGCTCAGCGGCGGGATCGCGAAGACGTCGAGGATCTGGTTGAACAGGCCCGCGCCCGGATCGTAGAACCACTTGAAGAGCAGCACCCCGACCGCCGGCGGCAACATCACCGGCAGGTACACCACGAACCGCAGGTAGGCCCTCGCGTGCCGGAGCTCATTGAGGACCACGGCGAGCACGAACGGTACGCCGTACCCGAAGACCAGGGCGAGGCCGCTGAAGGCGGCGGTGTTCAGCCAGGCGGCCCGGAAGGCCGAGTCCTCGAAGACGGTGCGGAAGTTGTCGAAGCCGACCCACTGCGGCGGGTCGACGAAGTTCGTCTGCTGGAAGCTGAGGATGATCTCGCGGATCATCGGATACCAGGAGAAGAAGGCGAAACAGATCAATGCCCCGCAGAGGAACCCGTACGCCGTGAGGTTCCTGCTCACCGCGCGGCGCGCCGCTCCCTCGGGGAGGGAACGGCGCACCGGCGGTTTCGCGGTCAGTAAAGCCATCAGGTGTTCTTGGCGAGGATCTTGTCGGCCTTCGAGGCGGCGTCCGACAAGAGCTTGTCGATATCAGCGTCCTTGCGGGTCAGGACCGCCGACATCGCCACGTCCAGCACCGCGTACAGCTCCTGCGCCTTCGGCGGCTCGAGCTTGTTGGTGATGCTGCCCTGCACGCTCACATACGGGGTGAAGTTGTCGACCGGGACGGTGGCGTACTGCTTGCGCAGTGCGATGATCTCCTTGCCCGGTGCGGTGTCGCCGTACAGGTCCGGAATTGGCAGGCCGACCGGGCGGCCCTGAGCCTTCGCCCTGGCGTAGTTGAACTGGCCCTTGCCCGGCGTCAGCTCGTGGAACTCCAGCCAGAGCAGGCCGGCCTTGATCTTCTCCGGCGAGGCCTTCGGGTTGAACATGTAGCCGTCGCCACCGCTCAGCGACGCCTTGCCCTCGGACTCCGGCACTGCGGTGACGCCGTAGTCCTCGAACTTGCCCTGGAAGTCGTTGTTCACCGCCTGCACCACGTCCGGCGCGCCGATCATCATGCCGAGCTTGCCGCCGCCCATCATGCGCATCAGGTCTTCCCACTGCAGCAACTGCTTGGTGCCCATGCTGTTGTCGTTCCAGCGCATCTGCTTGAGGTTCTCAAGTACGGCCTTGCCCTCGCCGCTGTTGAAGGCCGAGGTCTTGCCGTCCTCGCTGACCATCGAACCGCCGCGGGCGTACAGCGAGGCGGCGAAGTGCCAGCCCCCGGTGTTGCCGGCGCTGTACTCACCGAAGCCGGTGTAGCCCGCGCCGAGCGCCGCGATCTTCTTGGCGGCCTCCTGCACCTCGGTCCACGTCTTCGGCGGGGCGTCCGGGTTCAGCCCGGCCTGGGTGAACAGCTTGCGGTTGTAGACCAGGCCCATGTTGTAGTTGTTGCGCGGGATGCCGTAGGCCTTGTCACCGTCGTTGAAGACGCTCTTGACATCCGGCCGGACATCGGCGAGCGCCTTCACGCTGCCGACGTACTGGCTGATGTCGGCCGCCTGCTTGGACTTGATGATCTTCTGGACGTCCGTGTAGTAGACGTAGAAGACATCCTCCTGGCTACCGCCGGCCAGCTTCGCCTGGAAGGTGTCCGGGTTGATGCAGGGGAACGCGTCCTTGCTCTGGATGGTGATGTTCGGGTGCAGCTTCTTGAACTCGGCGACGTCCTCGTCCCACCCGGTCCGTTCCTTCGGGTTGCTCTTCGGCGGCTGGCAGCCCACGGTGATCGTCACCGGCGCGTCAGCGCCGGCCGACCCCTGGGCCGCCGGCTCGTTGCTGTCCCCGGATCCACAGGACGCGGCCGTCAGGCCCAGCCCTGCCACGAGCAACAGGCTCAGCCCCCTGCGGTGGCTCGTTGTCCTCATCGATCTGCCCTTCTCGAAACGGCACCGGTCAGAAACCGGCCCACGATGGCGAGGGCGTTTTCCGTCCCGCCCCTCCTGATGTGGTCCGTACGGTAGGCATCCTGACCGGATCAGCGCAATACTTCGATCTCAAGATGCAAAAACGTGACTTCCTTTGGGAACTAGTGGGTATAGCAAAGGGCTGGGGTGAACGGATGCCCACTCCAGCCCTAAGTGTTCAACCGGCTACGGATCGTCGCCGGTCGGATTTTCGGTTGTCTTCCGTTGTCAGCCCACCGGTACGCGACTCGGGGCGGTCTTGAGCCGGGCGGTGGAGGCGCGAACCACCAGTTCGGGCTCGAAGAGCAGCTCGTCCGCCGGCACCGCCGCCCGTTCGATCAGGGCGACCAGCATGTCCACGGCGGCCCGGCCCATCGCGTCGATCGGTTGCCGGACGGTCGTCAGTGGCGGGTCGGTGCAGTTCATCATCGCGGAGTCGTCGTACCCGATCACCGACACGTCCCCGGGCACCGACAGGCCGGCCCGCCGTACTGCGCGGATCGCGCCGAGGGCGAGGATGTCGCTCGCGCAGACGATGCCGGTGACTCCGTGCTTCACCAACCGCGCGGCCGCGGCGTGGCCGCCCTCGAGCGAGAACATGGTGTGCTCGACCAGGGACGGATCCGCCTCGGGCGAGGCCAGGAAGGTGTCGAGTTTGCGCCTGGAGGGGATGTGGTCGCGCGGGCCTAGGACCAGGCCGATCTTCTGATGACCGAGCGCGCGCAGATGACCGATCGCCATCTCCGCCGCGACCACGTCGTCGGACGAGACCTGCGGGAAGCCGAGATGGTCGACGGCCGCGTTCACCAGGACGGTCGGCAGCTTGCGTTCCTGGATCAGCTCGTAGTGCGCGTGCGGCGCATCGGCCTGGGCGTAGAAACCACCGGCGAAGACGACACCGGACACCTGCTGCTGGAGCAGGAGGTCCACGTAGTCCGCCTCGGACACGCCACCGACGGTCCGGGTACAGAGCAAAGAGGTGAAACCTTGCTGGGCGAGCGCACCCCCGACGACCTCGGCGAACGCCGGGAAGATCGGGTTCTGCAATTCCGGCAGGACCAGGCCGACGAGCCGGGCACGATCACCGCGTAGCTGGGTCGGCCGCTCGTAGCCGAGCACGTCGAGTGCTGTCAGGACAGCCTCACGAGTGGCCTCGGAAACCCCCGGCTTGCCGTTCAGGACCCGGCTGACGGTGGCCTCGCTGACGCCGACCTTCTTCGCAACCTCGGCAAGTCGTCGTGTCATGGCGCAAACTCTACGCCACATACCGCAAGATCTTGCGTCCACTTGCGTTCTTTCTCGTGCCACTCCTGGGGGCGACTTCCTGCACGGTCAGCCTTCCGCAGGCTGGAACTGACACACTGGTGGGCGTGCCTCGTTTCGTCGCCACCCGCCCGGACACCGGCCTGCTCTCGCTCCCGTGGGACGTCCCACTGGAGGACTGGCCGGACGATCAGCTGGTAGCACTCCCCCGCGGTATCTCGCGCCACGTGGTGCGCTTCGTCCGGGTGAACGGCACGGTCTACGCGATCAAAGAGGTGATGGAACACCTCGCGATGCACGAGTACCGGCTGCTCCGGGACCTGGAACGCCTCGACACTCCTTCGGTCGAACCGGTCGGCGTGATCACCGACCGGCTGGACGCCAGCGGTGAACCCCTCGACTCGATCCTGGTCACCCGGCACCTCCAGTTCTCCCTGCCGTACCGCGCGCTCTTCTCCAGCACGCTCCGGCCGGACACGGTCAACCGCCTGATCGATGCCCTGGTCGCGCTGATCGTGCGGCTTCACCTGACCGGCTTCTTCTGGGGCGACTGCTCGCTGTCCAACACGTTGTTCCGGCGCGACGCGGGCGCGTTCGCGGCGTACCTGGTGGACGCGGAGACCGGCGAGCTGCACCAGGACATCTCCGACGGGCAGCGGGCCCACGACCTCTACACCGCCGAGATCAACCTGTTCGGCGAGCTGTCGGATCTGGAGGAGGGCGGCCTGCTCGACGCGGACATCGACCCGCTGGAGACGATCCACTCGATCAGCGCCCGGTACGAGGCGCTCTGGAAGGAACTCACCGCGCCGGAGGAGTTCCACACCGACGAGATGCACCGGCTGGATTCACGGATCCGCAGGCTGAACGAGCTCGGCTTCGACGTCGCCGAGATCGACATCATCACCGACTGGGACGGCAGCCAGGTCCGGATCCAGCCGAAGGTCGTGGACGCCGGTCACCACAGCCGCCGGCTGCTGCGGCTGACCGGGCTCGACGTCGAGGAGAACCAGGCCCGCCGGCTGCTGAACGACCTCGACTCGTTCGCGGCGGCCACGGACCAGCAGGGCGAGGACGAGGAGATCGTCGCGCACCAGTGGCTGACCGAGGTGTTCGAGCCGGTCGTCCGCTCGGTACCGCGCGACCTGAACCGCAAGCTCGAACCGGCCGAGGTGTTCCACGAGGTGCTCGAGCACCGCTGGTTCCTGTCCGAGCAGGCCGGGCACGAGGTGGACACGATGGAGGCGGCCCGCTCGTACGTCGACGACGTCCTGAGCTCGAAACCCGACGAGAAGCTGGCTCTGCCGACCGTACCGGTGGCCGAATCGGAGTAGCGGTGCAACGTCTGGTCCCGTCCTGACGTGGTATCGGGTGGGAGGTACCAGATGGCGGATGAGCTGGACTTCGACACTTGGGTGTCGCTGCGGGGGGCTGGGCTGCTGCGGTTCGCCTATCTGATCACCCGGGACCACAGTCGCGCTGAAGAGGCCGTTCAGGACGCTCTCGTCGCGGCGTACTCGCGCTGGTCCCGGATCGGCGCCGAGCCCGACGCGTACGTGCGCCGGTGCATCATCAACGCCGACATCTCCCGCTGGCGCCGCTTCTTCCGCCGCGAAACCCCGGTCGGCGACCCCGATCTGCTCTCCTCCGGTCCGGGCGCCGACCATGCCGTCACCCACGCCGAGAAGGACGCCGTCTGGACGCTCTGCGCCTCGCTCCCGACCCGGCAACGCGCAGCCGTCGTGCTCCGGTACTACGAAGGTCTGCCGGACGCCGAGATCGCCGAGATCCTCGGTTGTTCCGCCGGTACGGTCCGCTCCCAGATCCACCGCGCCCTCGCCTCGCTCCGCACCACCCTCAGCACCACCGAGGAGGTCACTCGCTGATGAACGATCCGACGGAAGCCCAGCTCACCCAGAGCCTGGCCGACCACGCCGCCGACGCCCCCTCCGACGATTCCCTGCTCTCCGACGTCCACACCCGCCTCCATCGCCGCCGCCGAGCCCGCACCACCGGAGCCGTAGTACTGGCCTGCGCCGCCGTGGCCACCGCCCTCACCGCCACCCAGGCGCTGACCGATCCTTCTAAGCCGCCACTGCCGCCGGCGGTGATCGCGCCACCTCCTCGCCCGGCGGTCGCCGCCGGTTGGCATTGGGAGTCGTACTCGAACGTCCAGGTCCAGATCCCCGACAGCTGGCAAGAAGGCGGGGCCAACTCTCTCTGGGCCTGCTCGAAGGAGAAGCCGGCCGGACCGATGATCGGCCGGATCAGTCTGCTGCCCTCTCCGGCGATGGCGTGCATGAAGGCCGCGCCACCAGTCGACCTGCGCGTCTCGCACCTCTTCTTCGACGACAACCCGAGGCCCGGCGTCTTCCCCCGCGGCGACGGCTGGACCGAGGAAACCCGAGTACTCGACGGGCTGGGGCTCACGGTGTTCTCGGACGACGACGTACTCCGGCGCCAGATCCTCGACTCGGCGCTCCTGATCAACGGCACCGATGTGAACCGCTGTACTCCGTCAAGTCCACTCGCGGCGGGATCGGGAAAGCGGCCGCCCGCCACTGGCGGGCTCGCGTCGGTCGGAGTGGTCGACTCGGTGCAGATCTGCGCCTACACCGACAGCGCCGATCCGATTCGTCCGCCTCTGCTGGCCAGCGCTGAGATCACTGGCGATGGTGCTCGCGCGGTCGGGGAAGCGCTGCAGGCTGCGCCGACGATCGCTTCGGTGATGAACAGAAGCCCTGCTGTGACGAGCGACAGCTGCGACATCACAGATCGGGAGATCCTGGTGCTGAAGGTGCACGGCGACAAGGGTGAGCAGGACGTCCTGGTCCGGATCACCGACTGCGCCTGGAACGGGTTCGACGACGGGGTCACCGCACGTCGCCTGACCAAGGATGCCCTCCAGCCACTGCTGACTGCCGTCGGCCGCCCGGAGGCCCTGAGCTCCACGCTCAAGCAACTCCTCCGCTAGTCAGGACGACGTTCGACTCGGTCGGGTCTCCCTGATCGGGCTGCTCTGCCTCTCAAGTGCTCTGTGCTGCCCAATTGCTTCGCGCCCGCAGGCGCGGGACCGAACAAAGGATTTCGAGATGCCTGCAAGGACCACGCACACCGTTGTAGCCGTCGTCGCGGCCGGCGCCACCGTCGCGGCCGCCCTCGTCGGCGTCAACCTGCTGGCTGACGAGAAGGGACCTGCAAACGCTGCTGAGGTGTCGGCGCCAGCCGCGTTGACTCCCGGCCCGGCTCCTGCGCCGGCGGGGTGGCGCTGGGAGGTTTACGGGAACGTCCAGGTCCAGGTCCCGGCCGACTGGGACGCCACACTGTGGGCCGGGATGAACGACTGCGGACCGCGGCCGGAGCCGAAACCGGTAGTCCGCCGCCCCGGCGGTGCAACCATTGCGATGCTCCAGCCTTGTCCGACGACTCCGCCGAAACCGTTGCACATCGCGCCGTCCGTCGAGTTCGGCGAGCACGAACGACCTGGCGTCATCCGGTACGCCGACGGCTGGACCAGGGAGACCCGGGCGTACGACGAGCTCCAGCTCACCGTTACCACCGGCGACGACGCACTCCGGGACCGGATCTTCGCCTCGGCCGGTGTCGTCGAGTCGATCGACGGCAACGGCTGCGAGTCTGCTCCCGCCCTGGCCGGGGACGGCATCCGCCGACCTCCGTCGCAGGGCGGGTTGAAGTCTGTCGGGGCGATCGAGTCGATCAGCGTTTGCCGGTACTCGACCTCTGGCCGCGAACAGCAGAAAGATGCGCCACCACGCTCGACTCCCCAGCGCAGGCTGCCCCAGATCGCGCTGACGCGGTGGCCGCTGCAGGCCAGCTCGCTCATCGTCGGGGCCACGGCGACCAAACTCGTCCAGGACCTGGTGGCGGCCCCCGCCGGAACCGGCCCGACTGTGACCGATCCCCGCTTCTGCGGCCCCGATCCCGGCGGCGAGGTGATCATCCTCCGCGCCCACGGCAGCAAGCACGACCAGGACGTACTGGTCCGCTACGACGGCTGCAAACACAACGGCACCGACGACGGCTCGGTCCTCCGCGAGTTCACCCCGCCTGCAGCCAAGCGCATCTTCCAGGGCGTCCACACTCCCACTGGCCACCCCAACGTCCTCTACCAACTCCTGGTCGGCACACCCCCACCCGCTATCTGACGCCCGGAGACCCGCTGCAGGAAGCGGCAGATCCGGTTGACCCGTTGCGTGGCGGGGTTCTGGAGTGCACGGTCTTTTCAACAGGTAGGGAGTTGAGGGGGAATGCGTGATTGGCGGACAACGGCGACTGTTGTGCTTGCGGCTGTTGCCGTGGCTGCCGGCGTCGTCGGGGTGAGCTTGATGCTCGAAGGTGATGATTCCGGTGCGGTGGTCGGCCCCGCCGAATCCGCGAAGCAGGCGCCGTACGACGGCTGGCGGTGGGAGTCGTATCAGACGATCGAGATCCAGGTGCCGGAGGATTGGAAGTACGGCACCACCGGGTCGCCGCCCTGTCTGTTGAAGGAGCCGCGGCCGCCGTACGTCGGTCGGCCTGGTGCGATACGAGGCAAGGGCTGCCGCGACCCCTATCCAGAGTTGGCCTATCGCGCCTCCTATCTGTGGTTCGACGCGAAGAGCAGGAATCCGGCCGCTGAGGCCAGGCTCGCTGAGTTGGGCATGGCCAGCGGATCCCGGACGCCCGGTGTCCGACCAGCCGACCACGGCTGGATCGAGGAGACGCGAAGCGTGGACGGCGTGCTCGTCACCGTCCTCAGCGACGACGACTCCCTCAGACAACGAATCCTGGACTCGGCGCGGGTGATCGACGGCAAGGACTTCAACGGCTGTACGCCGGACCATCCGCTCGCCCACACACCACAGGGCCGGCCGGCCGCGACCGGCGGTTTGGCGTCGATCGGGTCGGTCGAGTCGATCGCCGTCTGCCGCTACGCCATCGCCGTGGGAGCCGGCAAACGCAACTACCTCGCTGGCCGACGCGCGCCGATGATCGGGAGCTCAATGCTCACTGGCAAGGCCGCGCAAGCCTTGGTCGACGCCATCACCGCAGCGCCAGACGGCAGCGGCCCGAACGAACAGGACTGCCTCGACAGCTACGGATCCGAAGTCATGGTCCTCACGGTCCACGGCACCGATCGGGATCAAGAAGTCCTCATGCGCTACAACGGCTGCCACTTCAACGGCACCGACGACGGCGAGACCCTACGCCAACTGACTTCGGACATCGTCCAACCACTCCTCACCGGCATCCACTGGCAGTCGACCTGGGTCCACCCCGTCTACGAACTCGCCTTCGGCCCCCAACCACCCAAGTGGCGCTGAGCCGGCCTGTCAGGCTCCCGGGCTGGCGGTGGGTAGGCCTAGTGCTGCGGCGGCTGTTAGTAAGTGGCGGTCGTAGGTGACGAAAGCGGTTAGGTCGTCGGCCAGTACTGCGTCTGCTGTGGCGAGGTGGATTGCGTCGAGGGAGCGGAGGGTGGGGTCGGTGTAGGCGGCCGCGGTGGCGCGGACCAGGGCGTCGATCTCGTAGAGGGCGATCCGGGCCAGTAGTGCTGGGATGGCGGCCAGCAAGGCTGGTTCGGTGTGGCGGAGGGCGCGAGGGAGTTCTACCTCTGCCAGGGCCGAGGAGAGTAAGAGTTCGTCCGGTTGTGCGGCCAGCCAGTCGACGAGGGCGTCCGACGCCACCTCTCGGCGGACCAGTTTTACTAGGGCCGCCGTGTCGAGGTAGAGCATCAGTAGCGTTCCTCGTCGCGCAAGGACTCCAGGAGTTCGCCGGACTCCTGGTCGGTGCGGACGTCGCCTCTTGGGTATGGGAGCGGGCCGGTGGTCAGCGGCGGGCGCAGGCTGCCGGTCGACAGCAGGCGCGTCAGGGCTGACGGCTGGGCAGGGACGAGCCGCGCGACCACCACGCCTCGCTCGGTGATGTCGATCTCCTCGCCCCGCTTCACCCGGGCCAGCACCTTCGCCGTCTCCTGGTTCAGCTCCCGCACCGCGACTTCAGCCATGCCCTCAAGTGTAGTACTAATTTGTCAGACACCGCCCTTCTCCGCCGATCAGTTCCAGTCAGCAGAGAAAGTACGAGGTTGCAGGCAGGGCCGGACGGTTGTCCACAGACGAAATCAGCGCGGGGGCATGCGGAGGGCGCCGTCGAGGCGGATGACTTCGCCGTTGAGGAGTTGGTTGGTGATGATGTGGTCGACCAGGGAGGCGTACTCCGAGGGACGGCCGAGGCGGGCGGGGTGGGGGACCTGCTCTTCGAGGACCTTGCGGGCGTCCTCGGGGAGGCCGGCCAGCATCGGGGTCTCCATGGTGCCGGGGGCGATCGTGACGACACGGATGCCCTTGTCCGCAAGATCACGGGCCGCCGTCAGGGTCAGGCCGACGATGCCACCCTTGCTCGACGCGTACGCCGCCTGGCCGATCTGCCCGTCGTACGCGGCGATCGAGGCGGTCATCACCACGACGCCGCGGTCACCGTCCTCGCCGGCCGGCAGCGCGATCATCCGCTCGGCGGCGAGCCGGAGCACGTTGAAGGTGCCGATCAGGTTGACCTCGATCACCTGCCGGAAGGTTGCCAGCGGCAACGGACCCTTGCGGCCGACGATCCGGCCCGGAGTCGCGATCCCGGCGCAGGTGACGACGACGCGCAGCGACCCGAGCTCAGCGGCGGCATCCAGCGCCGCAGCGACCGCGACCTCGTCGGTGACGTCGGTCGGCACGAAGACCACCCGCGGTCCGAGCTCCTCGGCGATCGCCTTGCCCGCCGATGACGGCAGGTCGCAGATCACCACACCGGCACCGGTCCCGGCGAGCCGGCGCACGGTGGCTTCACCGAGCCCCGACCCACCACCGGTGACGAGAGCGACCTCGGACGGGCCAAGCTTCATCGAACACTCCTCAACAAGTCGCGCCCGATCACGAGGCGTTGGATCTGGTTGGTTCCTTCGAAGATCTGGGTCACCTTGGCCTCGCGCATGTACCGCTCGACCGGGAACTCGCGGGTGTAACCGTAACCACCGAGGACCTGGACGGCGTCGGTGGTCACCTTCATCGCAGCATCCGTGCAGATCAGCTTGGCGATCGCCGCCTGCTGTGTGAACGGCCGGCCGAGGTCACGCCGCCGGGCCGCTTGCAGGTACGTCGACCGGGATGATTCCACCGCCGCGGCCATGTCGGCAAGCAGGAACTGCAGTCCCTGGAAGTCCGCGATCGCGTGCCCGAACTGCTGCCGCTCCAACGCGTACGACGCGGCGACCTCGAGCGCGGCCTGCGCCAATCCGGTCGCGCAGGCGGCGATCCCGAGCCGGCCCGAGTCCAGCGCGGACAACGCGATGTGCATGCCGTCGCCCTCTGCGCCGATCAGGTTCGCCGCGGGCACCCGGACGTTGTCGTAGTTGACCAGCGTGGTGGTGGAACCCGTCAGCCCCATCTTGCGTTCGGGTGCGCCGAAGCTGAGACCTTCGGAGGACGCCGGCACGTGGAACGCGGAGATGCCGCGCTTGGGGTCGGCCGAAGTACGGGCGAAGGTGGTGTAGAAGTCGGCGTGCGAGCCGTGCGTGATCCAGGACTTCGTGCCGCTGATGCGGTAGAAATCCCCGTCCCGGACGGCCTTCGTTGTCATCCCGCTGATGTCGGATCCGGCCTGCGGCTCCGACAGCGCGTAGGCGCCGAGCAGTTCGCCGCCGATCATGTCGGGCAGCAACCGCTCGCGCTGCTCGGGCGTGCCCAAGGTCGCGACGGCATAGCTGGTCATGGTGTGCACGGACAACCCGACGCCGACGGACATCCAGGCCGCGGCGATCTCCTCCAGCATCTGGAGATAGACCTCGTACGGCTGCTCGGCGCCGCCGTACTGCTCCGGATAGGGCAGGCCCAGCAGACCGGCCTTGCCTAGCGTCCGGAAGGCGGCGCGCGGGAACGTCTCGGACTCCTCGGCCTGCGCCGCGTACGGCGCCAACTCGTGCTCGCAGAGGTCCCGGACGAGTCCGAGCAGGTCGGTGGATTCCTCGGTCGGCAGCAGACGGTCGACGGCCATCAGGCACCCCTCTCAGCGGCTCCCTCAGAACGGTACTCTTACCGATACTGAAGACTCAAACTGAGTATCGTTCTATGCTGTCTCGATATGACAACAGTCGTCCCCGGGCGCCGTACCCGCAGGCAGTCGGAACTGCTGGACCGGCTCCTCTCGCTGTTCCTGACGCAGGGCTTCAGCCGGTTCACCCTGGACGACCTGGCCGCCGAGCTGCGCTGCAGCAAAACGACCCTGTACGCGCTCGCGCCGAGCAAGGAACAGCTCGCCGTCGAGGTGGTGAAGCACTACTTCAAGAATGCCACCGCGCAGGTCGAATCGGCGGTTGCGCGGCAGACGCGGCACGACCGGCGGATCGCCACCTATCTGGGTGCGGTGGCAGATGCACTGCGTCCGGCCAGTCGCACGTTCCTGGATGACGTCTCCACTTTCGCGCCGGCGCGGTCGGTGTACGAGCGGAACACGCGGATCGCGGCTGATCGGGTCCGGTCGCTGATCGAGGACGGGATCGCCAGCAAGACATTCCGGCAGGTCGACATTGGGTTCGCCGCGGAGATGGTCGCGCACACGATGCAAGCGATCCAGCGGGGGGACATCGCCCGCCGCACCGGCCTGAGCGACGCGGACGCCTACCGCGAACTGGCCTCCTTCGTCCTCCACAGCCTCCGCCACGACTGATTTCAGCCGGTACTACGGCGCGCCCCCGGACGTCCACCGCTCGAGTCAACGCGCTGCCCCGCTGGGCACGCGAGCGAACTCGCAGCAGCTGTTGGGGTAGGCGATCGAGCGGCCCGCACTGCCGCGCCCCAGACGTCGGCGCTCGGGTGCACCAACTGCCTGTCTGGGCACGCGAGCGAGCTCGCAGCAGTTGGCGAGGTTGCAGACTTTGATAGTGCGCACGCATGCGCTCGGCCAGCTGCTGCCCTGCACATAGGCACCCATCCAAGTGGGCAGACGCAGTCAGCACACGCCTCGCAAGTAGCAGCAGATCCAGTGTCGTGGAGATGTGCGGGGTTTGGGGGCGGTTGTAGTTTGCTGGGATGCAGGAGACGGATCGCGCGGGGCTGAGGCTTGGGCCGTTGCTTCGGTATGTGGACGAGACGCGGGCGACCGTTTGGGTGGAGACCAGTGGGCCCTGCGAGGTGGAGATTCTCGGCCATCGAGCGACCACCTGGTCCGTTCACGGGCATCACTTCGCGCTCGTTCTGATCGAAGACCTGCAGCCGGCGAGCACGACGCCGTACGAGGTGCGGCTCGACGGACAGCAGGTCTGGCCGCAGAGCGACAACGAGTACGGGCCGAGCGTGATCCGGACCCCGCAGGCCGATGGGACGTTCCGGCTGACGTTCGGGTCCTGCCGGCGGTCGGCGCCGTTCGACGAGATGGGGTTCAAGGAGTTCGGCCCGGACGCCCTGGTCGCGCTCGCTGAGCGGATGGCGAGCAGCGAGGACGAGCGCCCCGACGCGATCCTGTTGCTCGGAGACCAGGTGTACGCCGATGACCCGTCGGACGCAGTACTGGCGAAGCTGCGGGCGGCGCACGGTGGTCGGCAGGGATCCGAGGTAGCGGACGAGATCGGGAACTTCGAGGAGTACACCTGGCTGTACGACGATGCGTGGACCACGCCGGCCGTGCGGTGGCTGTTCTCGACCGTGCCGTTGTGCATGCTGCTCGACGACCACGATCTGCGCGACGACTGGAACACCTCCCTGACCTGGCGTCGCTGGGTCACCTCGCAGCCGTGGTGGCATGACCGCGTCGTCGGCGCGTACGCGTCGTACTGGGTCTATCAGCACCTGGGCAACCTCTCCCCCGAGCAACTGGAGAAGGACAGCACGTACCGCGCGATGCTGGCGATCGAGGACGACGACGAGCGGGGCGCCTACCTGGATTCCTTTGCCTGGGAGGCGGATGAGGACCCGGCGTCGACCCGGTGGAGCTTCTACCGCGACTTCGGTGCGCGCTCCCGCGGGGTCCGGCTGCTCGCGGTCGATTCGAGGTGCTCGCGGCACCTCGAGCCGGGCGAGCGGGCGATGGTGGACGCGCACGAGTGGGAATGGGTCCGCAAGCACACGGTCTGTGCGACGGAACCGATCCACCACCTGCTGCTCGCGTCGACGCTGCCGTTCCTGCTCCCGCCCGGCCTGCACCACCTGGAGGGCTGGGACGAGGCGATCTCGTCGGGCGCGTGGGGGCCGCGGGGCGCCCGGCTCGGCGAGAGGATCCGGCAGGGCATGGACCTGGAGCACTGGGCGTCGTTCCGGAAGTCCTTCGACGACGTCACCGACCTGCTCGCCGATCTGGTCCGCGACGAGGACCCACCACGGTCGATCCTGATGCTGTCAGGCGACGTGCACTGCAGCTACCTGGCCGAAGCGAGGCTGACAGCACAAGCACACCCCCGTACTGCGATCCGCCAGCTCACCATGTCGCCCTTCCGGAACCCCGTCGGGAAGCACATCCAACTGGCGAACAAGCTGCTGGACAGCCGCTGGATGACGACCCTGCTGCACAAGCTGGCCCGGTCCGCCGGGGTGAGCGATGTCGCGGCGACCTGGCGGACCGCACACGGACCGTGGTTCGACAACGGTGTGATGACCGTCACCATCTCCGGTGACGAGTGGGCGGTCGATGTCGATCACGCTGCGGAATTCCAGGGCCGGCAGACTCTCGCCCGGACGCTGACGCACAGAGGATAACCCTCACGCTCCGAAGTTACCTGAATACTCAGCGAGTAGATGGGTATAGGGACCGACGGTTAGTTCAGGACGCGTCCGCCCCGTATGCGTCCTCATCGTGAGGAGGCTGACCGTGAAGTTGAATTCCGTCCGCCGTACCGCAGCCCTGCTGGCAACCGCCGGCCTGGCCGCAACCACTGCCCTGCTGGCCACGCAGGCTTCGGCCGCCCCGAAGCCCGATGCGGTCGCATCGGCGAGCACCATCACCTCCACCCTGGCCGAGAAGGCGTCGATCCCCGGCACCGCCTGGATGACCGACGAGAAGACCGGTCGCATCATCGTTTCGTACGACGACACCGTGAGTGGCGCCAAGTTCGACGCGCTCACCGCCGTCACCAAGGAGTTCGGCAGCCAGATCACCCTGGAGAAGCTGTCCGGCAAGCTCAGCAAGAAGATCAGTGGCGGCGAGGCGATCTACGGTGGTGGCTACCGTTGCTCGCTCGGCTTCAACGTCGTCAGCGGCAGCACTTACTACTTCATCACCGCCGGTCACTGCACCAACCTGTCCGGCACCTGGTACGCCAACTCGTCGCAGTCCACGGTGCTCGGTAGCCGGTTCGGTACCAGCTTCCCGGGCAACGACTACGGCATCGTCAGGTACGCCACGTCGTACACGAACCACCCAGGCAACGTGTACCTCTACAACGGCACGTACCAAGACATCACCTCTGCCGGGAACGCGACCGTTGGCCAGGCTGTACGGCGCAGCGGTAGCACCACTGGCGTCCGGAGCGGCACTGTCACCGGTCTGAACGCCACGGTGAACTACGCCGAGGGCACAGTCACCGGCCTGATCCGCACCAACGTCTGCGCCGAAGGCGGTGACTCCGGTGGTTCGCTCTTCGCCGGTTCCGTCGCACTCGGCCTGACCTCCGGTGGCAGCGGCAACTGCTCCTCCGGCGGCACCACGTACTTCCAGCCCGTCCCGGAGGTCCTGAGCCGGTACGGCGTGAACGTCTACTGATCCACCTCGATCGCCCCCTGTCCGGTCCGCCGGGCAGGGGGCGATTGCGTGGGCGGCCATAACTCCGGAGTGCGGGTAAGTCATAACTCGGGCTCGGTCAGGTGAAGGATGACCCTTACGTCTTGGAGTGGAGCGAATACTAAAAGCCACCTTGGGTAACTCTTCGCACGGTTACGTCTAGGACGCGTCCGCCCCCGAATGCGTCCTCATCGTGAGGAGGCTAACCATGCGTTTCACCCCTATCCGCCGTACGGCGGCAATTCTGGCAACCGCCGGACTCGCTGCCACTACCTCTCTCCTGGCCACCCAGGCCACAGCTGCTCCCGCCCCTTCCGCCGACAGCATCACCTCCAGCTTGATCAACAGCATCACGTCCACTTTGAGCCGCGACGCGACGATCCCGGGCACCGCCTGGGCGACTGATCCCGCGACCGGGGTCGTCACCGTCTCGTACGACGACACCGTCACCGGGGCGAAGCTGGCATCGCTGAGCAAGGTCACCGAGCAACTCGGCAGCAAGGTGACGCTGCAGAAGATCCCCGGCACGCTCAGCAAGAAGATCAGCGGCGGTGACGCCATCTACGGCGGCCAGTACCGCTGCTCGCTCGGCTTCAACGTCACCGACGGCAGCTCGTACTACTTCCTGACCGCCGGCCACTGCGGCAACATCGCAGCGACCTGGTACTCCGACTCCGGCCACGCCAACACCGTCGGCGACACCCAGGACTCGAGTTTCCCCGGCAACGACTACGCCATCGTGAAGTACCCGGCCGGTACTCCGGAGCCGCCCGGCAACGTTGATCTCTACAATGGCTCGTTCCAGGAGATCACCAATGCCGCCGACGCCACCGTGGGTCAGGCAGTCCAGCGCAGCGGCAGCACCACGCAGGTCCACAACGGCACCGTCACCGGCGTCAACGCCACGGTCAACTACGCCGAGGGCACCGTCACCGGCCTGATCCAGACCAACGTCTGCGCTGAAGGCGGCGACTCCGGCGGCGCGCTCTTCGCCGGCTCCACCGCCCTGGGCCTGACCTCCGGCGGCTCCGGCAACTGCACCTCCGGCGGCACCACCTTCTTCCAGCCCGTCACCGAAGCCCTCACCACCTACAACGTCGACGTCTACTGACGCCACTTGTAGTGGGTTAGGACAGTACGTCGGGACCTCGGACAGGTTATTTCCTGTCCGAGGTCCCGATTTCTTGTTCAAGGTCCCGTGAAGTGGTTGTCCACAGTTGGGAGAAGGGCGAGGCGGGTTGACGGATTCGCGTGCATGTTCTCCTACGTGAACAAGAGACTGATCAAGGTGACTGGGGAGCGCGGCGGATGGTTCAGCCGGGCCGACGTACTGGAGGCGGGATACACCGACAGCGAGATCCGTCTTCGGCTCCGAAAGGGCCTGTGGTCAAGGCTTTGCAGAGACGTGTACGTCGAGACAGGTTCCTGGCCGGACGGCGAGCCCCCTTGGGAACGCACAAGACGGCTCCACCAGCTAATGGCGCGGGCGGTGACGCATCGGTTGGACGGTGAGGTGGTGGTAAGTCATCAGTCGGCCACGCTCTTGCGCGGGTTGCCGAACTGGGACCTGGACCACGGCCGGGTTCAGGTGACCAGGACCAGCGGACGCGCACGTTCCGATCGCGCGGTCCAGATCCACCGGTCGCCGCTCGAGCTGGACGATGTCTCCGAGTTGGCTGGCCTGCGCCTGACCTCCCCGGCCCGGGCGGTCGTCGAGACCACTTGTACTTCGTCGTACGAGGTCGGCGTGGTGTTGTCCGACGCGGCCTTGCGGGGAGGGCTGGTGACGAAAGAGCAACTGGTCAGGATGGCGCAGAGGCTCGAGCACTGGCCAGGTTCGCCGGCAGCGTGCGCGGCAGTCGGATTCGCCGACGGCGCGAGCGAGTCCGTAGGTGAGTCCAGGCTGCGGGTTCTGATGGCCAACGAGGGCATTCCGAGCCCGGAATTGCAGGTCGAGATCCGCGATTCAGAAGGTCGCCTCCTAGGCCGGGTCGACTTCCTGGTGTGCAGACGTTTGATCGTCGAGTTCGACGGAGCCCAGAAGTACGACTCCGTGAAAGATCTGGTGGCCGAGAAGTGGCGCGAGGACCGGCTCCGTGACCTTGGCTACTCCTTCGCCCGAGTCGGTTGGGCAGACCTGGACCATCCCCGCGAGACCGGGCACCGTCTGCACCAGTCCCTCGCTCGCTCGACCGCAGCTTGACCAGCGCGCTTGTGGTGGCCTTGAACACCAAAGAGGGACCCTGAACAGGTTATTTCCTGTCCGAGGTCCCCATTTGGTGTTCAAGGTCCCGACATCCGCCGCCCTGATCCCGCCACTCAGCTGCGGCGGCGGGAGATTTCGTAGAGGGCTACGCCGGTGGCTATGCCGGCGTTGAGGGATTCGGTGGCGGTGGTCATCGGGATGGAGACGATGATGTCGCAGTTCTCGCGGACCAGGCGGGCCAGGCCTTTGCCCTCGGAGCCGACCACCAGGACGATGGGGTCGGTGGCGGACGCTAGGTCGGGGAGCTCGACCTCACCGCCCATGTCGAGGCCGACGATCAGCAGGCCGGCGTCCTTGTAGGACTTCAGCGCCCTGTTCAGGTTGGTGGCGCGGGCGACCGGGATCCGGGCCGCCGCACCTGCCGACGTCTTCCAGGCCGAGGCCGACATCGACGCCGCGCGACGCTCCGGCACCAGTACGCCGTGCGCTCCGAAGGCAGCCGCAGACCGCGTGATGGCACCCAGGTTCCGCCGGTCGGTGACACCGTCCAGCGCGACGATCAGCGGCACCTCGCCGGCGTCGTACGCGCGCGACAGCAGGTCGTCCGGATGCGCGTACTCGTACGGCGGGATCTGCACCGCCAGGCCCTGGTGGGCGCCGTGGCTGGTGAGCCGGTCGAGCTCGATGCGCGGGACCTCGAGCAGGGCGATGCCGTGCTCGACCGCGATCAGCAGCGCCTCGCGCAGCCGGGCGTCCCGTTCGGTGCCTTCGGCAACGTACAGCGCGCTGACCGGGACGCCGGCGCGGAGCGCCTCGACCACCGGGTTACGGCCGTAGACCCACTCGACCGTCGCCTCGCCGACGTCCTTACGGGCCGGGCGGCGGCCGGCGGTGCGCTCGTTGGCGCGCTCCTTGGCCTTCGCCCGCTTGTGCGCGGGGTGCTTGGTGCGGTCCACCGCCTTCGGCGTGGGGCCCCTGCCCTCCAGCCCCTGGCGGACCCGGCCACCGGATCCGGCGGTCGGGTTGCCCTTGGGCTTCCTGCGGATGGCGCCCTTGCGTTGACTACTGCCTGGCACTTCAGTTTCCTTCGGTTGATTGGTGCGGGGCGATCGTCCAGCGGGACCCCTGTGGGGTGTCCTCGACGACGACGCCGAGCGCCTTGAGCCGGTCGCGGATCTCGTCCGACGCGGCATAGTCCTTGCGAACACGTGCGGCCTGACGCTGGTCCAGCAGAGCCTTCACCAGTCCGTCCAGTACCTCGGTCAGTTCCTCACTCGCCCCGGTCCGGGACACCCACGGCTCGGCCAGCGGGTCCAGCCCCAGTACTTCGAGCATCGCCCGCACCGAGGCCAGATTCTCTTGCAGAGCAGGCGAATCCCCGTCGGCGACCAGCTTGTTGCCGTCCCGCACGGTGTTGTGCAGTACGGCGATCGCGGCCGGCGTCCCGAGGTCGTCGTCCATCGCATCGACGAAGGCCTGCGGAAGATCGGTGGCCGGCCTCGCGCCACCCGTCACCTCGGTGGCCCGGGCGACGAACCCCTCGACCCGCTGGAAGCTGGTGGCCGCCTCCTCGAGCGCGCCGTACGAGAACTCGACCACGGACCGGTAGTGCGAGCTGACCAGGTAGTACCGCAGCTCGATCGGCCGGACCCGGCGGACCACGTTGCGCACGATCGCGCCGTTGCCGAGCGACTTCGACATCTTCTCGCCGGCCGCTGTGACGAGTGCGTTGTGCATCCAGAACCGGGCGAACTTCTGCCCGACCGCCGTCGACTGGGCCAGCTCGTTCTCGTGGTGCGGGAAGCGCAGGTCCAGGCCGCCGCCGTGGATGTCGAACTCGTCGCCGAGGTACTTCCCGGCCATCGCGGAGCACTCGAGGTGCCAGCCCGGCCGGCCGCGACCCCAGGGGGTCGGCCAGGAAGCGGTCAGCGGTACACCCTCGGTGTGGCCCTTCCACAGCGCGAAGTCACGCTCGTCCCGCTTGCCGCGGGGGTCGGCGTCCTCGGCCGCTTCCATGTCGTCGATGCGCTGGTTCGACAGCTCGCCGTACGCCGGCCAGGACTTCACGTCGAAGTAGACGTCACCCGAGCCGTCGGGCGCGACGTACGCGTGGCCGCGCTCGATCAGTTCACCGATCATCTCGAGCATCTCGGGGATGTGCCCGGTGGCGCGCGGCTCGTACGTCGGCGGGCGGCAGCCGAGCACGTCGTACGCCCAGTGCAACTCGCGCTCGAACTCGTAGGCGTGCGCCCACCACGGGATGTGCCGCTCGGCCGACTTGGCGAGGATCTTGTCCTCGATGTCGGTCACGTTAGCGATCACGGTAACGTCGTAGCCGGAGCGCTCCAGCCAGCGCCGCAGGACGTCGAACACGACCTCCTTGTAGATGTGCCCGACGTGCGGGGCACCCTGCACCGTCAGCCCACAGTGGTAGATCCCGACCTTGCCCGGCTGGACCGGTACGAAATCCCTCACTGCTGCTGTCGCGGTGTCATACAAGCGAAGTGTCACCGATCAAGGGTAACGGTAATAAATACCTTCCCCGCCCCACCGCCCCAGTCAGAGAGACACTGCTCTTGACAATTCTCCCTGGATAGGACGTCCTGCTCGGTGTCCCCCTGGCCCGCTACGGTGCTGCCCCAGGAGGAACCTTGTCGAACCAGCAACCTTTCGGCGGCCAGCCGCCGTACCAGGGACCACCCCCGCAGTACGCGCCGCCGCCGCCGCAGTACGGCGCACCCCAGTACCCGCCGCCGCCCCCGTATCAGTACGGGGGCGTACCTCCGCAGCAGGGCGGACCCGGGTTCGGGTGGGGACCGCCGCAGTTCGGGGGGCCACCGCCACCGAAGAAGAGCAAGGCCTGGATCGCCATCCCGATCGTGGCGGGTGTCGCCGTCCTCGTCGGCCTGTGGATGTTCTCGGTGCTCAACCAGCAGGACGAGCCGGACAACTACTCCCAGCCGGAACCGACCTGGACCTACACACCCAGCACGCCGGTCGGAACGGAAGGGCCCTTCCCGACCACGAAGCCGACGGCACCCAAACCCACCGCCCCCAAGCCGACCAAGACGACGGCACCGCCACGGCAACCCACGGACTGGGAGGTCGTCAGCAGGGACAAGATCTACTCAACCGGTGCGCAGGCAAGCGTCGGCTGTAAGGAGCCCAAGGCGCGGGCGTCGAACCTCGCGGGCGCGCGCTCCTATTACCTGCAGGTGAAGGCGTGCCTGGACCGGATCTGGCCCAAGCAGGTGAGGGCAGCCGGTGACACGTTCCGGTCGCCGAGCCTGATCGCGATGAGCGGGCCGGCCCAGTCCCCCTGCGGGGGCAGTTCGCCGAGTTCCTTCTACTGCCCGGTGAACAACACCATCTACATGGACGCCGTGGGCGATATTCAGTCGTATGGGAAGTACAAGCAGACCTACCAGCGCACGTTCCTGCGCGCGGACATGGTCGACACCGTCGCCCATGAGTACGGCCATGCCGTTCAGGAGATGACCGACATCCTGCCCTCGTACTACGACCTGTCGTACGAGGCGACGACGCAGGCGAAGAAGCTCGAACTGTCCCGCCGGCTGGAGATCCAGGCGACCTGCTTCGGTGCGGTCTTCATCGGCGCGAACAAGAACAGCTACCCGATGACCGGCTCTCTCCAGCAGCAGTGGACCTGGCTCACCGCGCACTCCGGGGACGAATACGGAACGCAACGCGACCACGGCAGCGAGAAGATCCAGCCGTACTGGGTGAACCGCGGTTTTTACACTCGTAACGTCAATTTGTGCAACACCTGGCTGGCCACCTCCGACAAGGTCCGTTAGATACTCACAGTGAAAATCGACATGTTTGGTTAATTTTTACCAAGACCCGGGTAAAACCTCCGCGAGCGCTCTGTCCGCCCCTCATCGCTCTGTGGAGGTTTCCTCGTGAAGTCCCTCGTCACGGGTGTCGCCGTCTCTCTTGGCCTGCTCCTGGCCGCCGGCGTCACCCCCGCCACCGCAGTACCGACCGCCCCTCATCAACCCACTGCCGAAGCCCGCCAGCACGGCATCGCCAACGCCGGCGACGCCTACATGGGCTGGCGCCAGAGCAGCACAGCCGCCACTGCATCAGCCCCAGCGGCAGTCCCGGCCGCGACCGTCGAAGGCATCGACGTGTCCAGCCACCAGGGCAACGTCAACTGGGCCTCGCAGTGGAGTGCCGGCAAGCGGTTCGCCTACGTGAAGGCGACCGAAGGCAACTACTACTCGAACCCGTACTTCGCCCAGCAGTACAACGGGTCCTACGGCGTCGGCATGATCCGCGGCGCCTACCACTTCGCCACCCCCAACGACTCCAGCGGCGCCAACCAGGCGAACTACTTCGTCGACCGCGGCGGCGCCTGGTCCCGCGACGGCAGGACCCTGCCCGGCGCGCTCGACATCGAGTACAACCCGTACGGCGCGACCTGCTACGGCCTGAGCCAGGCCGCGATGGTCAACTGGGTGCGGGACTTCCTCAACACCTACAAGGCGCGCACCGGCCGGGACGCCGTGATCTACACCAACCTCGACTGGTGGACCCGCTGCACCGGCAACAGCACCGCCTTCAACGGGACCAACCCTCTCTGGGTAGCCCGGTACGCCTCGGCGCCCGGGACCCTGCCGGGCGGCTGGCCGTTCCACACCATCTGGCAGTACAGCTCGACCCCGATCGACCAGAACCGTTTCAACGGCGACCAGAGCCGACTGGTTGCCCTGGCCAACGGATAGCCCGGGGCGGAGGAGAACGGGCCCTCCCGGCCCTTGCACGGGAGGGCCCAATCCGCTTGTTTTATTGGGTTGCGGAGGACACTAAGCTCGCATGTGTGACCTACGCGCTGCCGATCGAGACTGACCGCCTGACCCTGCGCCGCTATGTCGAGACCGACTACGACGACCTGCTGAAGTTGCAGTCGAACGACGACGTCACCCGCTTTCTGCTCTATGAGTCGAAGACCCCGGAGCAGGTGCGGGACGCCCTCGCCGTCCGGCTGGCCGACGCGCCGATGGACACCGACGGCCAAGCGCTGACGCTTGCCGTGATCCTGCGCGAAACCGGTCAGCACCTCGGCGAGGTCACGCTGTTCGTCACCAGCGTCGAGCACCGCGGCGGCGAGATCGGCTTCGTCTTCCACCCCGAGTTCCACGGTCGCGGATTCGCCGCCGAGGCATCGGCCGAACTGCTCCGGCTCGGCTTTGCCGAACTCGGCATGCACCGGATCATCGGCCGCCTGGACGCCCGCAACTCCGGTTCGGCCGCCCTGTTGCAGCGCCTCGGGCTGCGCCAGGAGGCGCACTTCGTCAGCAACGAGTTCCTCAAGGGCGAATGGACCGACGAACTCGTCTTCGCCCTCCTCGCCGACGACTGGAAGAGCTGACCGCGACTGCGGAAAGTAATTGACGGGATACTCCTGGATCGCGGCACGCGTTCACCGCGACAGGCGGCGCGGGCGGGTCTACGGTCGATTCATGACTGCTGCCCGCCCCCTTGCAGCCCTGATCACCGGTGTGGTCGTGCTGAGCGTCGTCACTGTCCCGAGCGAGGCCGCCCGGCAGCCGGTCGCTCGTGACATCGCCTACCACGCATGGACTTCGACCACCGACTTCCTTGCCGGCACCCACTCCGGCACCACCGTCGCCGACGGCAACCTGTCCTTCGGCACCGCGACCGGCACCACCTCGTACGTCGATCCGTTCGGCGACGGCTCGGCCAAGAGCTACGACCGGACCAGCTGGACCTCGCCGACGATCCAACCTGGCTTCGGACTGACCGAACTGATCGCCTCCTGGAACGCCACCACCCCGGCCGGCACCTGGGTAGAGGTCGCGATGGCCGGTACGACGGACCTCGGCACGACCACCAAGTGGTACGTACTGGGCCGATGGACCAGCGGTGACGACACCACCGCCGGCGACATCCACCGTGCCTCCGTCCCGAGCCAGGGCGACACCAACGGCTCCGTTGCCGTCGACACCTTCGTCGCCGGGACCGGACGATCCCTGAGCAGCTGGCAGCTGAAGGTGACGCTCTATCGCCTTACCGGTTCCACCCAGACACCGGTGGTGCGCTCGGTCGGCGCGATGGCATCACACCTGCCGGCCGCGAAGAAGGTCGCCGCAAGCCCGGTGGGCCCCGCGGAGAACCAGGTGCTCGACGTCCCGACGTACTCGCAAGAGACGCATATCGGCCACTACCCGCAGTGGGACGGCGGTGGCGAGGCCTGGTGCTCGGCAACATCCACGGCGATGGTGCTCGACTACTACGGCGCCGGGCCGACCGCGGCAGAGACCGCCTGGGTGGATCCGGCCGACGCCGACCCGCAGGTGGACCACAGTGCTCGCTCCGTCTTCGACTACGCCTACGACGGCGCGGGCAACTGGCCGTTCAACACCGCGTACGCCGGTACGCGCGGGCTGGACGCCTTCGTCACCAGGCTGCGGTCGCTCACCGAGGCCGAGCAGTTCATCGACGCCGGGATCCCGCTGATCGCTTCCCTGTCCTTCAAGAAGGAAGAACTACCCGGAGCGGGCTACGGAACCAACGGCCATCTGATGGTGATCGTCGGCTTCGATGCAGCAGGCAACGTGGTGGTCAACGACCCGGCCTCGCACCTGATCGCCAGCAACGACCAGGTCCGCACCACCTACGACCGCCAAGCCTTCGAGAACGCCTGGGTCCCGCATTCGGGCGGCCTCGTCTACGTCATCCATCCGAGCACCACCCCACTCCCACCAGTCGGCCCCCAAGCCAACTGGTAAGACACCGGACCGCCCGCATGCCGGGGGCGGCGTACGGGCGGTCCGGGCTACAAACCAGCTAGCGGGTGAAGAGCGCGCCGGTGAGGTTGGTGGTGAGGTTGCGGAGGGAGTCCGGGAGGTACTGGAGGTGCCAGCCTCGGGGGCCGCGGTACCAGTGGAAGCCTTCGTCCTCGTCGTCGCTGGCGTCGGTTGCGACGAGTGCGTCGATCCAGCGTTCTGAGCCGCCAAGGACCACCGCGTACGGGAGGGCTCGGGAGCACAGCTCGGCGTGCTGGTCGGTGGGGAGTTCGCTGACGTCCATCTCGAGCAGTTCGCCGCGGATCGCCGCGACCTGACCGAGGACGCGGCCGGCGGCGGGGGCCTTGGCCGGCATGTGGCGGCCGATCACGATCAGGCCGATGCCGACAGCGGTGACCGCGAGGCCGAGCAGACCCCAACTGCTGAAGAGGGCGAGTACGACGGTCAGGATGACGCCGACCGCGGTGACCCCGATGCCGATCGTGGCCCAGAGCGAGCGGGTCCGGTCGGGTCGTTCGGTGAACCAGCCGCGCTTGACGACACCGTCGTACAGGGCGTCCTGGACCTCGCCGAGGTTGGCGCGGACCTGCTTGCCGAGCTCGGAGACGAGCACCGAGTCGGTGTCGCCGAAGATCGCGCGGACCAGGACGTTCTCGTAGCGCTGCAGTTCCTCGGCCGGGGCGTTCGCGATCCGCTTGAGCTCCCAGTCGGGCCGCGAGTACTCGGTGTCGTGCTCGAGTTCGGTGATGCTGATGTGGCCGCGGACGGCCAGATCGATGATGGTCGCGGTCACGTCGACCGGGTCGATCCGCTCGTCGATCAGGGTGCCGACCTCACCGGGCCGCAGCCCGGCCGGCGGAGTGAAGTCGATCCGGGCATCCTGCCCGAGGCTGAAAAGAGACGCCGGTACTACGCGACGCGGGTCGACCTGGTCCCGGCCGCGCAGGCGGTACAGGACCAGCAGGGCGACAGCGCCGAGTAGGAGCACGAGCAACGCGGTGATCAGCTGCGCGGTGTCGGTCGAGAAGGACCGCTTCAACGACTTGCGGTACTCGACGATCGAGTTCGCGGCGATCTCGCCGTCGGGGAAGCCGACCGTCATCCGGACCGTGTTGCCGGGCGGCAGGCCCTGTTGCTGGAAGGTCGGGCCGGCCGTCTCGCCGATCTGGGCCAGCGTGCACGGGGTGTTGCTGTCGGGCGCGCCGGCGAAGCAGGAGACGTGCGAGACCTCAGGCGTGCTGTAGGTGATGTTCGCGTCCTGGATCGTCAGCCCGAGCCCGGTCAGCGGCGCGAACCGCACCTCGGTGCCGTTCAGGGTCTTGGCGACCGCGCCGCGCACGGTGTAGGTGAAGTCCAGCTGGGTGACCCCGGCGACGTCCGCGACCGCGATCGAGGTGATGTCCCCGTCAGTGGTCTGCTCGGACTTCAACACCCCGTCGCCGGCCTTGACCTGCAGATCCTCGATCTTCTGCACGTGGTCGACGTCGTCCTGCAGGTGGTCGCGAGTCACCAGGAACCGGGTGAACGTCCCGGTCACGTTGCTCAGCTTCCACGTCTCGGACACCTTGAGCAGACCGTCGCGGTCCACCCGGATCTCGCTGTCGTAGTTGGTGACCACTGGGTCGGCAGTGGCCGATCCGGCCGTCGCACCGGCGTGCACGCCGGTCAGGGCCAGGAAGCCGAGGGCACACAGGGATACCCCGAGGAGACGTAGACGCATCGCCCAATCACACCGTATCGAGAGGGTTAGGTTGGATCGGCCCGCGCCACCGGGCCCCTGCCCGCGGCCGGGAGGCCGCGGCAGGTCTTACTGGGTCGTTATCACGGGGCACCTTACCGTTACTCATGCCGAGCGCAACGATCGCGAGCGCCACGCGCATCGTCTGGCCGGGTACGCCGGACCTCCGCTACCGTCAGACACCGCGCGGCCGCGCCCCAGGCCTCGTACGACGTCCGCCGGCGGGGCAGTGGAGAGTGCGTGTCAGACAACCAATGGGGACCCCCGGGCCAGTACCCGCAACAGCCTCCGCCCGGCCAGTACCCATCGGGACAGGTGCCGCCCGGTGGACAGGTGCCGCCGCCTGGGCCGTTGGCGCCTCAGCCGTGGCAGCCACAGCCCTGGCAACCGCAGTACGGGGTGCAGCCGATGCAGCAACTGCCGCACGGGCTCGGCTGGGGTATGCCGCCTGGTGGTCCGCCGCCGAAGAAGAGCAAGGCAGCCTGGATCGCGGTGCCGATCATCGTCGTCCTGGCGGGCATCGTGGTGCTCTGGATCGTCGGCGTGGTGGCCAAGCAGAACCGGCTGAGCGACTACTCCGGCCCGGAACCGAGCTCCTCGTCGACCGCGAGCCCGTCGTACGAGCCGAGCGCCGAGCCCTCGCCGGTCGGGCCGGCCACGTCCAGGCCGCCCACCAGCAAGCCGGTGGTGAAGCCGACCGCGTCGCGCACCTCCAACCCGCCTGAGCCGAGGCGGGGCCCGACGGACTACGAGGTCGTCAGCCGCAGCGCGCTCTACCGGGTCGGCACCATGCCGGCGACGGGCTGCAAGGAGTCCAAGGCCCGGCCGTCCAACACCGCGGGCGCCAGGGCGAACTACGCCCAGCTGAAGGCCTGCCTCGGCCGCGCCTGGCCGGCCTTGGTCCAGCGGTCCGGGAACCAGTTCCGCCAGCCGACCGTGCTGACGTTCACCGGCCGCGTGATGTCCCCCTGCGGCTCGATGACCGACACCGGGCCGCCGTTCTACTGCGGCAGCAACGAGACCATCTACATGAACCTGCGCGAGGACATCGGCAACTACAACCAGTATCCGCAGAGCTCGGCGAAGGTCTGGGCCCGGATGTGGATGCTGCACCAGTTCGCGCACGAGTACGGGCACCACGTCCAGAACCTGACCGGCGTCCTCAAGGCCAACCACGACCTCCGGTACGACGCTCCGACCCGTGCCGCCGAGCTGGAACTCACCCGGCGACTCGAGCTCCAGGCCTCCTGCTTCAGCGACGTGTTCATCGGCGCGAACAAGGCCAGCTACCCCGTCACCGGAGCGGCGCTGCGGGAGTGGAGGTGGCTGATCGTGCACGTCACGGACAACGCCAACGACCACGGCGACGCCAACAACCACCAGTACTGGGCCACCCGCGGGTTCAACAGCCGCAATCCGGCGGCGTGCAATACCTTCACGGCACCGTCCGCGCGGGTGACATAGTCACCTGCAGCACACCCACATACAGACGCGGACCGGTTCTGATGGTTAGCCTGGTCGTCGGATCACGCCCTGTGTCCGGGGGGATGAGGAACAACCGTGCCGAACCGAGACTGGAGCGAACCGTCAGGTCCGCCGCCGGGCGCGCTGCCCGACGGCGCCATACCCATGTACGGAAACCACCCGCTGCCCGGTGCTCCGGGGGGCGGGCCGCCGCTTCCCGCGGTCGGCTGGGGACCCGAGCTCGGGGTCGGTGAGGGGTACCACTTCCAGCACGGAGGTCCGCCGCGCAGGCGTAGGTCCGGCCTGACCATCAGCCTGGTCCTGCTCGGGCTCGTGGCCGTGGGCCTGCTCGTTACCGCCCTTGCGCTCCGCGAGGGCGATTCCCCGGCTGTGGCGCCCAGTCCCAGCCTGGCGCCGACCCAGACTGACGACAGCCCTGCCTCGCCCGGAACCCAGGACGGCGCCGCGTCGTCGCAGGACAGTGCGAAAATCGTCTCGGCCGACGCCTTCTACGCCACCGGTGTGCTGCGCTCGGTCAACTGCCGTGAGCCGCAGGTCGCCTTGACCAGCCAGGCGGCGGTGCGGACGTACTACGGGAACCTGGTCGGCTGCCTGAACCGCGCCTGGGCCCCGAAGGTCGCGGCCGCTCAGGACGCCTTCAAGCCACCGCGCGTGGTGTTCTGGGCCGGCAGCGTCCAGTCGCCCTGCACCAGCGGCTCGCCGGTGTCGTTCTACTGTCCCGCGAACCAGACGCTGTATCTCCAGTTCGACGACGACATCAAGCTGTGGAACCGCTCCGCCGACAGCACCAACCGGGCGTTCGCGCGGATGTGGGTCACGTACACGGCCGGGCACGAGTTCGGTCACCACCTCCAGCAGGTCACCGGCATCCTGTCCGCTGCCACCCGGCTCGAGTACGATGCGCCGGACCGCGAGGCGCGGCTGGAGCTGAGCCGGCGGATCGAGCTGCAGGCGTCCTGCCTGGGCACCTCGTTCATGGGGGCGAACAAGATCTCGTACGGCATCACCGGTCTGGACCTGACTGTCTACCGCCGGTACGTCGAGGCGCAGACCGGGGATGAGAACAACCGCGCCGGACCGCGGGATCACGGTGCCCGGGCCAGTCATCAGTACTGGACCGCGCTCGGCTTCAACACGCTCGACAGCAGTAAGTGCAACACGTTCACGGCTTCGGCCAGCAAGGTCTCGTGAGGAGTATCGATGTCGGAGAACTGGAATCCACCCCCTCGGGACCCGTCAGAGCCGGAGGGCGAGCAGCCCGACGGCCGCGAGGGCGCACCCCGCGAGGATGGCCAGTCGCCCCTGTGGTGGACCGAGTCGGCCGAAAAGCCCCAGGAATACCTCCAGCCCGGCCCACCCGGCCCCGTCCCCCCCGGCGCCCTCCCGGGCCAAACCCCGCCGCCCCAACCCCCGGCAGCGCAACCCCCGGCTGCACAGAACCCAGCCGGTCAGACGCCATCCGGCAACACACCTCCTGGTCAGGACCCACCGGCCGAGACCCCCTCCGGCTGGAACTTCCCGCCCTACGGCCAGCCCGGCACCCCGCCTAACCGCCCGGACCGCCCCCGCGGCCAGCACGCGGCCCCACCCCCCACGAACCCCCGCCACGGCGAGGGCGGCGGGACGCAGACCGGTGCCGGATCGCGCGGCGCTGGCGCACTGAGCGGCGGCCGTCCCGGACCGCAGAGCGGTGCCGAGCAGCAGGGTGGGGTTGGGTCTCAGAGTGGGACTGGGTGGCATCGGGTTGGTGGGGCTCAGGGTGGGCCGAACAATCCGTGGGCGGCTGCGGCTGCGCCGACGTCAGGTGCGGCTGGGCCTTACCCGCCTCAGCAGGGTGGGTATGTACCGCCCGGACAGCAGGGTCGTGGCTATCAGCCGCCTCAGCAGCAGCCTGGACCGGCTTGGCAGTACCCGCCGATCCCGATTCCGCAGCCCCCGGGCGGCGGTCGGCGGCGGAAGCCGCGACGTACCCCCAAGGGCTTGTTGATCGGCCTGGTCGTGCTCGCCGTGCTGGTAGTCGGCTCTGGCGTCACCTTCGCCCTGCGCAACGGCGGCGACGACCCCGCGACAGTCCCCGCCGCAGTGGACACACCGTCGGAGACTCCATCAGAGACCCCCACGCCGACCGCGACGCCCACCCCCACACCGACGCCCAAGCCGAAGCCGACTGTGAAGCCGAAGCCCAAGCCGCGCACGCCCACGCCGTACGAGATTGTGGCCAAGAACAAGGTGTACTCCGCCGGTGTGCTGCAGGCGTCCCGCTGCACCGAACCGCCGTACCGGCCGACCACGTTCGCCGCGACCAAGGCGTACTACAACCGCATGCTGCCCTGCCTGAACAGGACCTGGTGGCTCGCGATGGCGAAGGTCGGGCTGCCGTTCCGGGCGCCGCACGTGATCGTCTACGCCAACACCGTGAAGACGCCCTGCGGCACGGAGCGCGGCACCCGCGGCTTCTACTGCAGCGCCAACGAGGCGATCTACATGCCGTTCAACGTGGACTACAAGAACTACAAGATCAACCCGATGTACACCCGCGCGTGGATGCTGAACACCTTCGCGCACGAGTACGGCCACCACGTGCAGCAACTGTCCGGCATCTTCCAGGCGTCGTTCGCCCGGCAGGCCACCATGGCCGACCCGAACCTGCGACTGCTGGAAAGCCGCCGGCGCGAACTACAGGCGTCCTGTTTCGGCTCGGCCTACCTCGGTGCGAACGCCGCCTTCATCCCGATGCGCGGTGACCTGCTGACCAACTGGAAGTTCGCGGTCGCCAACGCCGGTGACGAGTTCTCCCCGACGAAGATCCGCGACCACGGCTCGAAGACGAACCACAACCTGTGGTCGACGAGAGGGTTCAACAACAGGAACCCGGTCTTCTGCAACACCTTCAGCACGTTCCCGCAGTACACCAGCTGACCGAGCAGTGAGAAGCCCCGGTTGGGGCTTCTCACTGCTTCAGAACAGCCGCCGCGCGGTGGTCAGCGAGCCACCGAAGGCGGTGACGAAGTTCGACAGCGACTCACCGATGTCCGCGAGATGCCAGTTCTCCGGACCGGTGTACCAGCCGATCCCGGCGTCGGGGTCGTCGTCGTCATCGGTCGCCGCGATCTCCAGCGCCCACTTCTCGGTCAGCCCCAGCACTGCGGCATACGGCAGGCACCGGGAGGCGAACTCGAGCCGGTGACTCTGCGGCAGATCCGACGAGGTCTCGTCGGCCAGGTACCGCTGCAGCCCGGCAACGCGCCCCAGTACTGCGGCATACGGCAGGCACCGGGAGGCGAACTCGAGCCGGTGACTCTGCGGCAGATCCGACGAGGTCTCGTCGGCCAGGTACCGCTGCAGCCCGGCAACGCGCCCCAGTACTGCGGCACCTCGGGCCGTCCGCGCAGGAGCAACCTGACCCGCCAGGGTCAACGCCACCCCCGCCAGCATCACCGCGAACCCGACCAGCCCGAACTTGGTCACAACAGCAAGCACGATCGTCAGCACCACACCAGCGCCGAGCAGGACCAGGCCGGCCGTGGTCCAACGGTTCCGCACCGCGTCAGGGCGACTCGCGAACCACCCCTGCGTGACGACATCGGCGTACAGCTGCTCGCGCACCACGTTGAGCCGCGGCCGCAGGGCTGGGCCGAGCGCGGACATCAGCACGGTGTCGCCATCGGCGAAGACGGCGTCGAGCAGGGCCTTCTCGTACGGCAGTAGCTCCGGGCCGCCCGCATTCAGCCGCTGCAACTGCCAATCGAGTTTGCCGAACTGCCTCTCCCGCGGCAGCTCCTCGATGAGCAGGTAGTTGCGGACAGCAAGGTCCAGCAGGGTTGCGGTGATGTCCACAACGTCCGCCGTCTCGTCGACGACTGTGCCGAGCTGCCCCGGGCGGATGCCGTCGGGTGCGGCGAACTGCGGTCCGTCCGGGCCCTCCAGCACCGGCCGCTCCGGAGTACCGGGGCCTGTCTTGGCAGCGTCGCGACCACGGAAGAACCACAGCGCGGCCGCGCCCAGTACGCCGAGTCCCAGCAGCAGCGCGCTCAGTCCGAGCGTCGAACCGTCGACCGTGAAGGCGCGGTGCAACGTCCAGCGAGTCTTGAACTCCGCGTTCGGCTGAACCGTCGCCTGGTCACTCAGGCCGGTCAGGAAGGTGAGCCGGCCGCCGGCGGGCACCCCGTTCTGCTCGATCTGCAGCGCGGCGGACTCGGCCAGCTGCGACGAAGTACAGGGCATGCTCGAACCGGGGCGGCCGGCGATGCAGGTCACCCAGGTCGCGAACGGCACGTTCACGGTCACTGCGGCCTTCGGGATCGAGGCGCCGAAGCCCTGCACGATCGGCCAGCTCACCTCACGGCCCTCGGTCGAGTCGGCGACCACGTTGTCCACGTCGTAGCTGTAGACGACCTTGGCCTGGCCGGACACCTTGACGCTGAGCTGGCGGCCGTTGTCGATGTCGGAGCTCCCGACGTCCGCGGGCTGGCCGTTGACCGTGGCGGCCACATTGCTGATGTCGTAGGTGCGATCCTCGTCGGCGTCCGACCGGACGCGAGTGGTCAGCGTCCGGTTGAAGGTGTCGCCGCCCGCGGTCAGATCGACGGTCTCCTTGACTTTCAGGACGCCGTCGCCGGTCAGTGTCGCCTCGGCGCTGTAAGCCGTGATCCGGTCGTCGGCCGCCTGCGCCGGCAACGTGCCGAGGGCAACTAAAGGGGTCGTCAGAGACACGAACAGGGCAGCCGGCAAGAGGCGGCGCATCAGTGACATGGGACGAGGGTAGTCTCGTGCCGGTTCGCCCAGCGAACCCGTACGAGCAGTCTGCGAAGGAGGGGCAACCACACGTGAGCAACCCGTATGGGTACGGCGGCCGCCCCCAGGACAGGCCCGCTCCCCCGCCCGGTGTACTGCCACCACCACAGGCAGCGCCCTGGCAACAAGCCCCTTCGCAGCAGTACCCGCAACAGCCCTACCCGCAGCAGCAGTACCCCGGCCAGTGGAACCAGCCGTACTACGGCGGCCCGAACCAGTTCAACGGGTTCCAGCCGCCGAAACGGAAGACCGGCATGCTCAGGGTGGCGCTGTTCGCCTTCATGATCCTCGCGTTCCTCGGAGTCGGACTGTCCGTGCTCGGTGTGGTGCTGGGCAGTGGCTCCGTCGCCACCGACGACCCGACCAGCGGCCCGTATGTCGTCCCGACAGCCACCTCGAATCCGCCGGAGGGCTCAGCCGAGGACTACCTGCTCAACAGCCCGTTCTACCAAGCCGGAAGCCTTGGCCAACTGGACTGCCCCGCCGAAGACCTGGGCGACGGCAGCCTCGCGGCACAGAAGCGGTACTACGAGAAGCTCTTCAACTGCCTGAACGACGCCTGGCGACCCGTGTTCGAGAAGCTCGGCCTTTCGAAGCCCGACCCCGGCCTAGTGGTGTTCGACAAGCCCGTCGTCACGCCGTGCGGCAACTTCAAGCCGCTGTCTGGCCGGGTGCTCGCGTTCTACTGCTACGGCAACTCGGTGATGTACACCGACGTCCAGCAGATGAACAAGGCGTTCGGGCCGAAGGAAGACCTGGCGTACCTGATGACGATCGCGCACGAGTACGGGCACCACGTCCAGGGCGTCACCGATCTGGTCTATGCCAGGGCTGCCTATGTCCAGGACCATCCGGAGAAGAAGCTGGACAGCTCGCGGCGCAACGAACTGCAGGCGTCCTGCCTGGCCGGGGTGTTCAGCAAGGCGGTCGAGCAGAGTTATCCGTTCACCAACAGGATGAAGGAATTCGAGTTCCAGGCCAGCAACAGTTTCGGCGAAACGCCGGACACGCCAGAGGATGAGCGGACCCACGGGCTCGCGACCAGCCAGGGCTACTGGATCATGAACGGGCTGAACGTCGGCGAGACCAAGGCCTGCAACACGTTCGCGGCCCCAGCCAGTCTGGTGAAGTGAATCCGCGCGCCATCCGCCTGTTGTGTTTGGTTGGGGTGGGAGTCAGCTGAGCGGCGTATCATCCGGGCGGTGACATTGCGACGGGGTGACAGTGCGCCACCCGAGCGCACCTTGGTGGACATCCTCCAGGAGACGGCAGCGAAGTACCCGGACGAACCGGCGCTCGACGACTCCCAGATCAGCCTCAGCTACCGCGAGTTGCTCGAGCGGGTGACGAAGTTCGCCGGCCGGCTGACGGACCTGGGGATCGGCCCGGGCCGACGCGTCGGCGTACGGGTCTCGTCCGGTCACAACGATCTGTACGTCGCGATCCTGGGCACGCTGCAGGCGGGCGCGGCGTATGTGCCGGTGGACGCGGACGACCCCGAGGAGCGCGCCGAACTCGTCTTCGGCGAGGCCGACGTCGCGGCGATCGTCACCGACGACCTCCACATCACCCCCACCGGCCCCGGCCCGGACGAAGACGGCTACTACGACTTCCCCTACTCCGCCCGCATGGACCCCGGTACGCCGGACGCGGGCCCGGCTGGTCCCGCGGCTGCCGGGCTGGGTGGGTCTGCGGTGGGTGAGCCGGGTTATGGGCCGGAGCCCGGGGATGATGCGTGGATCATTTTCACTTCCGGGTCGACCGGGGTGCCGAAGGGCGTGGCTGTTACGCATCGGTCGGCGGCGGCGTTCGTCGACGCCGAGGCGAGGATGTTCCTGCAGTCCGAGCCGATCGGTCCGGACGACCGCGTGCTGGCCGGGCTGTCGGTCGCGTTCGACGCGTCCTGCGAGGAGATGTGGCTCGCCTGGCGCTACGGCGCGTGCCTCGTCCCGGCACCGCGGTCGCTGGTGCGCAGCGGGATGGACCTCGGCCCCTGGCTGGTTGCCCAGGGCATCACCATCGTCTCGACCGTCCCGACCCTCGCCGCCCTCTGGCCGGCCGACGCGCTCGACCAGGTCCGGCTGCTGATCTTCGGCGGCGAAGCCTGCCCGCCGGAGCTCGCCGAGCGACTCGCGGTCGACGGTCGCGAGGTCTGGAACACCTACGGACCGACCGAGGCGACAGTGGTCGCCTGCGGCGCCCGGCTGACCGGCGAGGGACCGGTCCGGATCGGTTTGCCCTTGGACGGCTGGGATCTCGCAGTAGTGGATGCCGAAGGCAATGAGGTTCCCGAGGACGGCACCGGCGAACTGATCATCGGCGGCGTCGGCCTGGCCCGGTACCTGGACCCGGCAAAGGACGCGGAGAAGTTCGCACCGATGCCGTCGCTCGGCTGGGACCGCGCGTACCGCAGCGGCGACCTGGTCCGCAACGAGGCGGAAGGCCTCGTGTTCATGGGCCGCGCCGACGAGCAGATCAAGCTCGGCGGCCGCCGGATCGAGCTCGGCGAGGTGGACGCCGCGTTGCAGGCGCTCCCCGGTGTCTCCGGAGCAGCCGCGGCCGTCCGCGCCAGCGCAGCGGGAAATCAGCTGCTCGTCGGCTATGTAGTACCGGAAGATCCCGAGACGTTCGATCAGAAGGCCGCCACTGAGCGGCTCCGAGAAGCCCTCCCGGCCGCGCTGGTCCCACTGCTCGCGTTGACGGACACGTTGCCGACCAGGACGTCCGGCAAGGTCGACCGGGCTGCTCTCCCGTGGCCGCTGCCCGGCATGGACACCGACGGACCACCCGCTGAACTCGAAGGCACGGCCGGCTGGCTCGCCGAACGTTGGACGAAGGTCCTCGGCGCAACGGTGACCGGCGCCGACAACGACTTCTTCCTGCACGGTGGCGGCAGCCTCGCCGCAGCCCAGCTGGTGTCCGTACTACGCGAGCGGTACCCCGAAGCCACGGTCGGCGACATCTACGACTACCCCAGGCTCGGGGCGCTCGCCGATCGCCTCGACTCGTTCACCACGAGCTCCATCCCGGTCGTCATCCGCGAGGTCCGGCTGACCCCGCCGAGCACCCAACTCCTGCAGACGGCACTGACATTGGTGCTGCAGACGGTGGTCGGCGTGCGGTGGCTCGTCTGGCTCTTCACCTTCAACAACCTGCTGTCCCTGACGTACGGCGCGCACCCGTGGATGCGGACGGTGTCGTGGTGGTGGATCCTGGCCGGCTGGCTGATCCTGATCACCCCTGCGGGCCGGATGAGCATCGCAGTCGTCGGCGCGCGATTACTACTCCGCGGACTGAAGCCGGGGGTCTACCCGCGCGGTGGCAACGTCCACGTGCGCCTGTGGGCCGCGGAGAATCTCGCTGATGCCGCGGGCGCCGCCAACCTCGCTGGTGCGCCCTGGATCGCCTACTACGCAAGGGCTCTCGGCGCGAAGATCGGACGCGGGGTCGACCTGCACACGCTGCCGCCTGTTACCGGGCTGCTCACGATCGGCCGCGGCGCATCGATCGAACCAGAGGTCGATCTGTCCGGCTACTGGATCGACGGCGACCGCCTGCACGTCGGCGCGGTCAGCATTGGCACCGAGGCCGTCGTCGGCTCGCGCACTACCTTGCTGCCCGGCGCAGAGATCGGCCGCAACGCGGAGATCGCCGCCGGTTCGGCCGTGTCGGGCAAGGTGCCCCCGAGCGAACGCTGGTCGGGATCACCCGCCTCCCGGGTCGGCCGGGCTCGTCACCCGTGGCCGGAGGAACGCCCCGCACGGGCGCCTTGGTGGGTCGCCGCGTACGGCGCCGCGTCGGCGGTGATGTCGCTCCTCCCACTGGCAGCAGCCGCGGTCGCCGTCCTGATCCTGGGTCGTGCGGTGCGTGGGACCACGTCGCTCGGCGACGCCGCAGTACAGGCGTTATGGGCGATTCCCCTGATGACGCTCGTCGGGTTCCTGACGTTGGCCGTGCTGACGCTGGTCGGCGTACGGCTGCTCGGGCTCGGGATCAAGGCCGGGCACTACCCCGTGCGCAGCCGGATCGGCTGGCAGGTGTGGGCGACCGAGCGACTGCTCGATTCCGCGCGAACCCTGCTCTTCCCCTTGTACGCAAGCCTGTTGACGCCGTGGTGGCTCCGTGCGCTCGGCGCGAAGATCGGCCGCGACGTCGAGGCGTCCACGGTGCTGTTGCTCCCCAAGATGACCACTGTCGGTGAAGGCGCGTTCCTGGCCGACGACACGATGATCGCGTCGTACGAGCTGGGTGGCGGCTGGTTGCGGGTGGCCGGGGCGAAGGTCGGCAAGCGGGCGTTCCTGGGCAACTCGGGGATGACCGCGCCCGGCCGCTCGGTACCGAAGAACGGCCTCGTCGCGGTGTTGTCGGCGGCGCCGAAGAAGTCGAAGGCCGGGACCTCCTGGCTCGGCAGCCCGCCGGTGAAGCTGCGCCGGCAGACCATCGACGGCGACCAGAGCCGGACCTTCAACCCGCCGCTGCGGCTGAAGTTCGCCCGTGCGGCGGTCGAGCTGTGCCGGTTCGTCCCGATGATGTGCACGGTGCTGATCGCACTGGGTGTGCTGTTCGCTCTGCAGGCGCTCGATCTCTGGCTCGGCCCGTGGTGGACCGTCCTGCTGTCTGGCGCGGTGGTCCTGGCCGCGGGCGCGGTGGCGGGCTCGATGGCGACGATCTCGAAGTGGGTCATCGTCGGCCGGACCCGGGCCGTCGAGTACCCGCTGTGGAGCAGTTTCGTCTGGCGGAACGAGGTCGTCGACACCTTCGTCGAGATGGTCGCCGCCCCCTGGTTCGCCAACGCCGCCGCCGGTACGCCGGTGCTGGCACTGTGGCTGCGATCACTGGGAGCGAAGATCGGCAAGGGCGTCTGGTGCGAGACGTACTGGCTGCCCGAGGCGGACCTGATCACGCTGGGCGACGGAGTCACGGTGAATCGCGGCTGCGTTCTTCAGACGCACCTCTTCCATGACAGGGTTATGTCCATGAGCACCGTCACCTTCGGGCCAGGATCCACCCTCGGGCCACACAGCATCATCCTGCCGGCTGCCTCGGTCGGGGACGGTGCGACCGTCGGCCCGGTGTCCCTGGTGATGCGTGGCGAGAGCGTTCCGGCCGGGTCCCGCTGGGCCGGCAACCCGATCGCTGTCTGGCAGGGTTGATGGTTGCCCGTGACAAAGGTAAGGGGGCGGGAGGGGCGGTTAATGGCCGACCGGGCGCGGACACTGCCGGGGATCCCTACGTTCCCACCCATGGCAACGGCGGCTACACGGTCGACTCGTACGAGCTCGACATCGACTACCGGGTCAACAGCAACCGGCTGACCGGCAAGGCCACCATCACGGCCGTCGCGACCCAGCCGCTGTCCCGGATCAGCCTCGACCTGACCGGGTTGCGGGTGGCGAAGGTGTCCGTCAACGGCCGCCGTGCCGGACGGTACGCGCACCGCTCGGGCAAGCTCCACATCTGGCCCGCCATCGACATCGCGGACGGCGCCGAGTTCGTCGTGGACGTCCAGTACGGCGGGAACCCGGCGCCGGTGGACAGTGCCTGGGGCGAGCTCGGCTGGGAGGAACTCACCGAGGGCGTGATCGTCGCGAGCCAGCCCTGCGGCGCGGCCACCTGGTTCCCCTGCAACGACCATCCGGCCGACAAGGCCCATTATCGGATCACGGTCACCACCGATTCGCCGTACCACGTGGTCGCGAACGGGCGACTCGTCTCCCGCCGGACGAAGGCGAGCCGCACCAGCTGGGTGTTCGACCAGGCCGCCCCGATGGCGACGTACCTTGCCACCGTGCAGATCGGCCGGTACGACGTCCTCGAGCTCGCGTCGACCCCGGTCATCAGCAGAGCGGTGCTGCCGGCTCCGCTGATGCGGGAATTCCGCTCGGACTTCGCGCGGCAGCAGGACATGATGAAGCTGTTCACCCGACTGTTCGGGCCCTATCCCTTCGGCAGCTACACGGTCGTCGTGACGGACGACCCGCTGGAGATCCCGCTGGAGGCGCAGGGCATCTCGGTGTTCGGCAGCAACCACGTGGACGGGCGCCGGGGTGCGGAGCGGCTGGTCGCGCACGAACTTGCCCATCAGTGGTTCGGCAACAGCCTGACCCCGGCGAGCTGGCAGCACATCTGGCTGAACGAGGGGTTCGCCTGCTACGCCGAGTGGCTGTGGTCGGAGGAGTCGGGCGGTCTGTCGGCGTCGCAGCAGGTGTCGAAGGCGTACAGAGGGCTGTCTGCGCTCGACCAGGATCTGGTGCTGTCGGATCCGGGGCCGGACCTGATGTTCGACGACCGGCTCTACAAGCGCGGCGCGATCACTTTGCACGTACTACGGCTGCAACTGGGCGACGACGCATTCTTCGAACTACTCCGGACCTGGACCCGGCAGAACCGGCACGGCTCGGTGACCACGTCAGCGTTCATCTGGCTGGCAGCCAGCTTCGCCCCGGACCCGGACGCGATCCACGCCCTCTTCGCCGCCTGGCTCGACGCCCCCGAACTCCCACCCCTCCCACGCCCTCCCCGCCAACGACGCAAGGGTCTTTAGGATCGTTGGTATGACCTCACCTCATGCCGCTGTCTCGACGGATGCCGCACCGAAGCCGCGGGGGCACTACTCGCAGGCACGGATCGTGGGTGACCTGATCTTCACCGCCGGGGTGTTGTCGGTCGACCCCGCGACGGACAAGCTGGTCGGGGCAGGCGACGCAGCGGCACAGACCCGGCAGATCCTGCGCAACCTCAGCGCGATCCTCGCCGCGGCCGGCGCGACCCTCGACGACGTCGTTCAGCTGAGGGGATTCCTGGAGCATCCGGCGATCGACAAGGACGCCTACGACGCGGTCTTCCCGGAGTTCTTCTCCGAGCCCTACCCGGCCCGCCTGACCGCCGGCGCCGACCTGAACGGTTTCCTGGTAGAGATCGAGGTCATCGCCGCTCGCCCACCTCAGTAGATCAGGGCTGTGGCGATGGCTGCGATGCCTTCGCCGCGGCCGGTGAGGCCCAGACCGTCGGTGGTGGTCGCGCTGACGGAGACCTCGGCGTCACAGGCGGCACTCAGGGCCTTCTCCGCCTCCTCCCGGCGGGCCGCGAAGCGCGGGCGGTTGCAGATCACCTGGACGGAGACGTTGCCGATCTCGAAGCCCGCCGCGCGGACCCTTCGAGCGGATTCGGCGAGCAGCGTCGCCCCGGAAGCACCTGCCCACTCCGGCTCCGAAGTACCGAAGTTGGAGCCGAGATCTCCCAACCGGGCAGCGGAGAGCAGCGCGTCACAGGCCGCGTGAGCCGCCACATCACCATCGGAGTGCCCGGACGGTCCAGCCGTCTCCTTGGGCCAGTGCAGCCCGGCGAGCCACATCGGCCGGCCTTCCTCCACCGGATGCACGTCGGCGGCAGTACCCACCCTCGGCAGCTTCACAGCGAACGCCTCTCGGCCAGGATCGACTCGGCCAGGATCAGGTCGCGGGGCCGCGTCACCTTGAAGGCCTCGTCGGACCCTTCCACCGTCTGAACCGTCACCCCGAGCCGCTCGCACAGCATCGCGTCGTCGGTCACCCCGGCGCCTTCCAAAGCATGGGCCCGGCGCAACAATCCAGGCTCGAACCCCTGCGGGGTCTGTACTGCGACCAACGCCGACCGGTCCGGCGTGTCGACCACCCTGCCTGCGCTGTCGATCCGCTTGATCGTGTCCGTGACCGGCACGACCGGCACCACCGCGGAAGCCCCGGCCCGTACTGCGCCGACCACGCGCTCGATCACCTCGACGGGCACGAACGACCGGGCCGCGTCATGGACGAGGATGCAATCGATGCCGTCCTCAGGGACCAGCTCCAGCGCGAACCGGACGGAGTCGGTCCGCTCGGTGCCACCGGCAACCACCTGCAGCGTGGCGGACCCGACGTACGGGTCGAGGAGTTTGGCGACGATATCCTCGGTGCCGGCGGGGACTGCGATCACCAGGCAAACGAGGTCGGCGGCGGTCGCTGCCCGCAGTCCACGCACCGCGTGGACGAGCAACGATTCGCCGCCGACCTCTCGAAATGCTTTTGGTTCCGCACCACCCAGCCGAAGCCCGAGGCCGGCCGCCGGAATGATCGCCGCAGTACTCACGACGCCATCATGCCGGACGGAACAGCCCCGCACTGCAGCGCGGGCGCCCTACCCGGTCAGGTAGGGCATCCCGACTCAGGAAGCGAGGACCTCGTCGAGGATGGCTTCCGCCTTGTCCTCGTTCGTGTGCTCGGCCAGGGCCAGCTCGGAGACGAGAATCTGGCGAGCCTTCGCCAGCATTCGCTTCTCACCGGCGGAGAGACCGCGGTCACGTTCACGGCGCCACAGGTCGCGGACGACCTCTGCCACCTTCATCACGTCACCGGAGTGCAGCTTCTCCAGGTTCGCCTTGTAACGACGCGACCAGTTGGTCGGCTCCTCCGTGTGCGGCGCCCGCAGCACGTCGAAGACGCGCTCCAGACCGGCCTGATCCACGACGTCACGCACGCCGACAAGATCGAGGTTGCACGCGGGGACCCGGACGACCAGGTCGTTCTGAGCGACGATCCTCAAGACCAGATAGGTCTTGTCCTCACCTTTGATCTGACGGGTCTCGATGTCCTCGATGACGGCCGCACCATGGTTGGGGTAAACAACCGTCTCGCCGACTGTGAAAGTCATATGTCACGTGCCCCTTTCCAAGATCTATCCTACCACGTGGAAGCTGGTCCGGTCGGGGCGTTTGCGCTGGTCAGAGGCCATATCTTGCCTTGACAAACGCTGTCCGGCATGCCTCGCGCGCGGATATTTGGTTGCCCGGGACACCTGTGAAAGGTGGAGTCGGCGTCGGCACCGGCGGCCGCAGTCGCTACGCTTTGCTGCGCCGGAGGCCGCTGCCTGACGGCGTCCACAGTATGCAGGAGAGGGATCACCAGTGCCCATCACGTTGTCCACGCAGGGCCTCCGCCGCGCCGCCGCGGCCGGCGCCACCGTCACGCTGAGCTTCGCGCTGATGGCCTGTGGTGCGGGTTTCGACGCACAGACCTCGCAGCCCTACCAGCCCGCCGAGGGCACGAACGTCGACTCCGGCGGGATCGCGGTGCGCAACCTGCTGGTGCTGGCCTCGGAGGACGGCAAGGGCGAACTGCACGGCGTGATCGTCAACAAGGGAACGACCGACGACACCCTGGCCACTCTGGACGCGGCGGCCGCGGACGCACCCGCGACCCCCGAGGCGGAGGAGCCGGCCACGATCACGGTCGGCAACGACCGGCCGATGACGCTGGCCGCGGGCAGCACGCTCACGCTGCCTCCGCCGACCGGACAGCCGTTCACGGTCACCGGAGGTAAGCCTGGCGAAATGGTCAAGGTGACCATCACCTTCGCCAAGGCGGCCCCGATCACCGTGTCGATCCCGGTCCTCACCCTCGACCACTACTCCCCGACCCCGCGCGACGACGCCGAATCGCACGGCTGACAGCCGCAAACACTGAACGGCCGGGCCCCCACCCCCGAGGGGGACCCGGCCGTTGTCACGCAGCGACCTCCAGCACTTGGAGTCAGCTGGCGGCGTTTGCGGCCTTCGAGAGGCCAGGGATGATCTTGTCCAGTACCCACGGGACGCTCAGGACGCTGACGGCGCTCATCCCGGAGATGACCTGCTGGTCCTCCATCACGTACGCGCTGCCCTTCTTGACCGCGCCGAGCGAGGCATAGACCGGGTCCGCGTCGAAGGCCTTCGCGCCTATGCCGTCCACGTACGCGACCACCACGTCGGCATCGATGTCGCTGACCTTCTCCTTGCTGATGGTCAGCGCGAACTCCTTCTTGCTGTTCGTCGCCTCCAGCTTGTCGACGCCGGGCGCGTTCACGAATCCCATCTCGTTCAGGATCTGCACCCGCGGATCGCCCGGCATGTAGACGTAGTTCTCGGCACCGAACGAGCCGACAGTGATCGTCTTGCCCTTGAACTCAGGGTGTTCCGCGGCCACCTTGGTGGTCAGGTCCTTGATCCCGGTGACCAGCTTGTCCGCCTCGGCCGACTTGCCCAGTGCCTTGCCGATCAGGGTGGTCTGGTCCTGCCAGGTGGTCTGCCACGCGGCACCCGGGTACGCGACCGTCGGCGCGATCGCCGTCAGCTTGTCGTACGTCGCCTTGTCGAACCCCTCGTACGGCGCCAGGATCACGTCCGGCCGGAGCGCGGCCACCTTCTCGAACGGGATGCTGTCGGTGGTGTCGAACAGCGTCGTCTTCGCGGCGTCGAACTTGTCGGCGTCCCACGCGGTGACCCCGGCCGCCGTCGGCCCGTAGGTGACCTTGGGCATCCCGACCGGCGTCTCCCCGAGCGCGTAGACCACGTCCTGGGCGTTCCAGCCGAGCGTGACGATCCGCTCCGGCTTCTTGCTGATCGTGGTCTCGCCGAAGGTGTTCTTCAGGGTGACCGGGAACCCGGCCGACGCGTCGGCGGCAGGCGCCGTCTGCTCGTCACCGCTGTCGCCGCACGCGGCCAACGTGGTCGCGACCAGCACGGTGGCGACCGCGAACGCGAGGGTGCGGACAGGCCGAACGGCCGCCCGGGAACGGGACCAGGACATGGTTGGTTCTCCTTAGCTGGTGTTGCCTCAACTAAGGAGAGCCTAAGCTAAGTCCCCCAACCATCCACAGTCCGGTGGGTGTGCCTACGATCTACGCCTCGAACTTGTAGCCCAGGCCACGGACCGTGACGAGGTGCGCGGGGCTCGAGGGGTCCTTCTCCAGCTTCGAGCGGAGACGCTTCACGTGGACGTCCAGGGTCTTGGTGTCGCCCACGTAGTCGGCGCCCCAGATCCGGTCGATCAGCTGCCCCCGGGTCAGGACCCGGCCGGTGTTGCGCAGCAGCATCTCGAGGAGCTCGAACTCCTTCAACGGCAGCCGGATCTCCGCACCCGACACCGTCACCACGTGCCGCTCCACGTCCATCCGGACCGGCCCTGCCTCCAGGGTGTCCGGCAGCAGTTCGACGTCCGCGCCGCGGCGCAGTACGGCCCGGATGCGGGCCAGCAGCTCCCGGGGCGAGTACGGCTTGGTGACGTAGTCGTCGGCGCCCAGTTCGAGGCCGACCACCTTGTCCACCTCGGTGTCCTTCGCACTGACGATGATCACCGGGACATTGCCGCGGCTTCGCAGCGCCCGGCACACCTCGGTACCGGACAGGCCCGGCAGCATCAGGTCGAGCAGGACGATGTCCGCACCGGCTCGGTCGTACTCGTCCAGCGCGTCCGGTCCGGTCTCCGCGACGGCGACCTCGAACCCTTCCTTGCGCAGTACGTACGACAACGCGTCGCTGTAGCTCTCTTCGTCTTCGACGACCAGCACTCGGGTCACGAAGCTGCCTCCTTGGTCTTCTGTTCCGACGGGGTCGGCGTCAGATAGATGGCCGTCTCCTCCTGGCTGGTGGAGTCGGTCGGTTGCCCGGTCGCGGGATCAAGCCGCAGCGGGAGTCGGACGGTGAAGGTGGAACCCTGGCCCTCGACACTCCAGACCCGCACGTCGCCACCGTGGATCGAGGCGATGTGCTTGACGATCGAGAGGCCGAGGCCGGTACCACCGGTCTCACGGCTCCGGGCCCGGTCGACCCGGTAGAACCGTTCGAAGATGCGTTCCAGGTCGCTGCTCGGGATCCCCACGCCCTGGTCACTGACGGTGATCTCGACCAGGTCCCCGATCGGGTGCGCGGCGACCGCGACCCTGGTTCCGTCGGGGCTGTAGTTGACCGCGTTCTCGACCAGGTTGCCGATCGCGATCGCGAGCTGGTCCTCGCTGCCCATCACCTCGAGGGCCGGGTCGGTCTTCACCACCAGGTTGATGTCGCGGTCTTCCGCGTCCACCCGGCAGCGGTCGACCGCGGCTTCGATCACACCGTTGATGTCGACCGGTCCGGGGTTCTCCAGCGGGTCGTCGCCCTGCAGCCGGGACAGCTCGATGATCTCCTTGACCAGCCGGCTCAGCCGGGCCGCCTCGATCCGCATCCGGCCGGAGAACCGCTGCACGGCCTCGGGGTCGTCGGAGGCCTCGGAGACGGCGTCGGCGAGCAGGATCAGCGCGCCGATCGGGGTCTTCAGCTCGTGGCTGACGTTGACGGTGAAGTCGCGCCGGATCGCGTCCAGCCGGCGTTCCCTGGTCCGGTCCTCGACCAGGACCAGCACCAGCTGGCTGCCCAGCGGGGCCACCCGGGCGCTCACGTACTGCGTGGCGCCGAGCCGGCCGCGGACGATCTCGAGGTCCTGCTGACGGATCTCCCCGTCGCGGCGGACCGCGCGGACCATGGTCAGCAGCTCGTCCACCAGCAGTCGCTCGCCCCGGACGATGCCCAGCACGTGGGCCGGGGCGCTGGCCTGGAGGACCTGGTCCTCGGGGCCCATCACCACGGCCGAAGAGCGCAGTACGGACAGCACGGTGGCCACGCCGATGGGTACGATTGGGTCCGGGGAGACCGGGACCTTCTGCTGGGATCGCTCACTGAGGACCATCGCCCCCAGTGAAAGCAGAGCCAGGGCCGCGCCGATGACGCCGCCCAGCACCGCAGCCAGCGTGGGGTCCACGGCAACGATGCTACGCGGGGAAATCACAGGGAAAGACCGAATGAGCACAGGATGACCGGAACACGACCTAACTGTTCATCGCGCGTTCACCACTCGTCGCCGTCCGGCAACCTCGACGGCATAACGTCCGGTGGGGCGGATACTGGTTGTGCCCAGGCACCGCCCAGGGCAACGCTGGACACCACAGATCGGAAGCAGAAACGATGCGCGACACCTACCACGAGCAGCTCGACGACATCCTCGCGGAGCTCGAGCGGATGACCAGGACGGTGTCCACCGCCGTAAACCGCTCCACCTCCGCACTGCTGACGGCCGACATCCGCCAGGCCGAGGAAGTGATTGCCGCTGACATCCAACTGGACGCGGCCGGCGAGGGTGTCGAGGAGAAGGTCTTCGAGTTGATGGCCCGGCAGGCGCCGGTCGCCAACGAGCTGCGGATGCTGGTCGCGGCGCTGCGGATGGTCGCCGACCTGGAGCGGATGGGCGACCTGGCCGCGCACGTGTCGAAGATCGCCCGGCTGCGCTACCCGGCGCCGGCGATCCCGACCGAGCTGCACGGCGTGATCGAGGAGATGGGCAGCGTCGCGGGCCGGATGGTCGACGCCGCCGGTGACGTGATCAAGTCCCGCGACGTCGAGGCGGCCGGCAAGCTCGAGGCCGTCGACGACGAGATGGACAAGCTGCGCAGCAACCAGTTCCGGCTGATGATGGACTCGTCCTGGCCGCACGGCGTCGAGGTCGCGGTCGACATCGCCCTGCTCGGCCGGTACTACGAGCGCATCTCCGACCACGCGGTCTCGATGGCCCGCCGGGTCGTCTACCTCGTCACCGGCGAGCTCCCTGTCGCCATCGGCGGCACCGCCGCCGGCTCCGGCGCCGGAGCCTCGACCCCAAGCCCGAACGGCAACTGACACGGACCCGAATCAGCCCTCGGCAACCTCACCAGGTTGCCGAGGGCTGATTGCTGTTCATCCACAGGCGACAGAGCTCGTCGGGGCTGGGCGGTCGGGGCGGATAGGTTCACAGGTATGAGCGACTCCGCCACAACCGACGCCCTGGTCAACGCCGACCTGTCCGCGATGACTCCCCCCGAAATGCTGGCCCACCTCGACGCGGTGGAATTGCGGCTGAGGCAGCTCCGCAGAGACCAACTCCAACTACTGGAGGGCAGTCCGGAGGTGGTCGCGCAGCACCCCAGCCTGCAGGAGCTGCTCGACCACCTCCGGACCTCGACCTCCAGTGTCCCGTGAGCGATGTAGCTTGAACGATGCTGGCGTTCAGGTGCGTGCATCGCTCACGGGACACTAGCGGCCCTGGTTCTTGACTGCTTCGATGGCGGCTGCGGCGGCTTTCGGGTCGAGGTATTCGCCGCCGGCCTTCAGGGGGTTGAAGTCGTCGTCGAGCTCGTAGTAGAGCGGGACGCCGGTCGGGATGTTCAGGCCGACGACGGTCTGCTCGTCGAGGTTGTCGAGGTGTTTCACCAACGCACGCAGGGAATTGCCGTGCGCGGCGACCAGGACGGTCTTGCCTGCGCGCAGGTCCGGCACGATCGCGTCGTACCAGTACGGCAGCATCCGCTCGACGACGTCCTTCAGGCATTCGGTTGCCGGCAGCAACTCGCTCGGCAGTCCGGCGTACCGCGGGTCGCCGGCCTGGTCGAACTCCGAGCCGCGCTCGATCGGCGGCGGCGGGGTGTCGTAGGAGCGGCGGAACAGCATGAACTGCTCCTCACCGAGCTCGGCGAGGGTCTGCTTCTTGTCCTTGCCCTGCAGGCCGCCGTAGTGGCGTTCGTTCAGCCGCCAGGACCGGCGGACGTCGATCCACTGGCGCCCGGCGACCTCGAGGGCGATGTTCGCGGTGCGGATGGCGCGGCGCAGTACCGAGGTGTGCAGCACGTCCGGGAGCAGGTCGCGGTCGCGAAGGAGCTCACCGCCGCGCTGGGCCTCCTCGACACCCTGAGCGTTCAGGTCGACGTCGACCCAGCCGGTGAAGAGGTTCTTGGCGTTCCAGTCGCTGTGGCCGTGGCGGAGCAGGATCAGGCGATAGGTCATGCCGCCAAGACTATCGGGGCTCCAACCAGCCCTTGAACGCGTCCAGGTTCCGGGTGGACTCGCCACGGGACAACCGCCACTCGTACTCCTTGCGGATCGAGGTCGCGAAGCCCAGTTCGAGGATGGTGTTGAACGACGTGTCGGCGTACTCGAGGACCGCGCCGAGCAGCCGGTCCACCTCCACCGGGGTGATCGCGTGCAACGGGACCCGGCCGTCCAGGTGGATGTCACCCATGTGATCCAGCGCGAACGCGACGCCGTACATCTTCAGGTTCCGCTCCAGCAACCAGCGGTAGACGGCCTCGTGGTTCTCGTCCGGCCGGCGGGCCACGAACGCGTGCACCTGGACCGCCTGGACCCCGACGGTCAGCGTGACCGTCGTCTTCAGCTTCCGCTCGCCCGGCAGGTCCGCGGTGAAGGCCCCCGGGGTCGCCTCGGTGAACTCCAGGTCGTTCTCGGTCAGCACCTGGCGGATCACGTCCGCGGCCGACACCCTCATCCAGACGCCTCCCTGTCCAGCGCCGAGAGCTCGGCCGCCATCGTCTCCGCTGCCGCCCGGTAGGCGGCCAGCGTCTTCTCCGCGGTCTGTTCCCAGCCGAATCCCCGGGCATGCTCGACCGCGGCCTTGCCCATGCTCTCGCGGAGTGCCGGATCCGTCGCGATCCGGTGCAGCGCGTCGGCGAAGTCGGCGACCTCATGACCGGGCACGAGCAGCCCGGTCGTCCCGTCAGAGACCGCGGTCGTCAGGCCGCCCACAGCCGCCGCGACCACCGGCGTACCGCAGGCTTGCGCCTCCAGCGCGACCAGGCCGAAGGATTCCGAGTACGACGGCACGCAGACGACTGTGGCTGCCCGGTACCACTGGGCCAGCCCGGCGCGTTCCACCGGCTTCACGAACCGGGTGACGTCGTCCACCCGCAATGCGCGGGCGAGCTCCGCGTGGGCCTCGGGGTGTTCCATCCCGTTGCCGGACGGGCCGCCGATCACCGCGACGACGAGGTGGTCGCGCAGCGACGGGTCCTGCTCGAGCATCCTGGCCGCGGCCCGGATCAGAATGTCCGGCGCCTTCAACGGCTGGATCCGGCCGACGAAGGCGAGCACGATCGCGTCCTCGGGGACTCCGACCGCCCTTCGCGCGGCGGCCTGGTCCCCTGGGCTGAAGACCTCCAGATCGACCCCTGGGTTGACCACGCCGACCTTCGCGGGTTGAGCGCCGTACAGGCTGATCAGTTCGCGGGCCTCGTCGTCGGTGTTCGCAAGGAGCCGGTCCGCTGCCTCGACCACCTGCTCCTCGCCGAGCAACCTGGCAGGCGGCTCCGGTACGTCGTCGTCCGCGAGGTAGGCGTTCTTCACCTTCGCCATGGTGTGCATGGTGTGCACCAGCGGCACTGCCCAGCGGTCTCTGGCGAGCAGGCCGACCTGGCCGGACAACCAGTAGTGCGAGTGGATCACGTCGTAGTACCCGGGCTCACGGATCGCTTCAGCGCGTAGTACGGCGCGGGCGAAGGTGCAGAGCTGGGCGGGGAGCTCGTTCTTGGACAGGCCTTCGTACGGACCCGCGGCCACGTTGCGCACGGTCACGCCGGGGAGGAGTTCGACCTTGGCGGGCAGCGCGGAGGAGGTCGCACGGGTGAAGACGTCCACCTCGATGCCGAGGTCGGCGAGGCGCTTCGACAGCTCCACCACGTAGACGTTCATGCCACCGGCGTCGCCGGTTCCGGGCTGGTCCAGGGGCGAGGTGTGGAGGCTGATCATCGCGACCCGCCGAAGCGCGCGGTCGGAGGGTTGGGTCACGCTGTCAGCGTATCTCCGCCGCCACAGCGCGGAATCAGGACTTCTCCCTATCCGCTCCCCGGAGCCCGTGAGACGGGGACGTGAGGGGTTTGCCAGACTCAGGGGTATGACTTCCAGTACGCGTCCTCTTGCCGTCGTCACCGGAGCGAGTAGCGGGATCGGGGCGGCGACGGCCCGGCGACTGGCCCGGGAGGGCTACGAGGTGATCTGCGCAGCCCGCCGGCTGGACCGGATCGAGGCGCTGGCGAAGGAGATCGACGGTCGTGCGGTGCAGTGCGATGTCACCTCGGCCGAGGATGTCGCGGCGCTCACGGCGGAGGTCGGCGACCGGGTCGACCTGCTGGTCAACAACGCCGGCGGCGCGTTCGGCTTCGAGCCGGTCGCGGAGGCGGATCTTGACGCCTGGCGGCGGATGTACGAGGTGAACGTGATCGGCGTCGCGGCCGTCACCAAGTCGTTGCTCCCGGCCCTCATCGCCGGCGGCGGCACGATCATCGTGATGGGTTCGACCGCCGGGCAGGTCGCCTACGAGGGCGGCGGTGGGTACGCCGCCGCCAAGCACGCGGTCAAGGCGGTCGTCGACACACTCCGGCTGGAACTCTTCGACCAGCCCGTCCGCGTCTGCGAGATCGCCCCCGGCATGGTGAAGAGCGAGGGCTTCGCCCTGACCCGCTTCGAAGGCGACCAGGCCAAGGCCGACGCCGTGTACGCCGGCGTCGCCGAACCCCTCACCTCCGACGACATCGCCGACATCGTCGCCTGGGTCGCCACCCGCCCCGCCCACGTCAACATCGACCGCCTGACCGTCCGCCCCCGAGCCCAAGCCGCCCAACACAAGGTCCACCGCACCCAGTAGCCGCCCGGCGGTTGGATCTGAACGTCACACGCTCGCTGCCTTCGTGTGACAGATCTATCCAGCTCCGGATCTCGAGCTACTTGGCGCGGAGGCGGGTTATCGGGGGTGAGGGGACCGGGAGCGGGAGTTCCGGGGCGGGGAGGGCGTAGGACGTGTAGAGGCGGCGGCGGATCGCTTCTACCGGGAAGGTCTCCTGGTAGATGGCGAGTTTGACTGTGACGCCTTCGAGGGTGGCTCGCAGCAGCATCTCCTCGACAGCCGGGTCGGGGGCACCTCGCTCGGCGAAGATGGCGCGGATGGCGTCCTCGACCAGGGACAGGCGGGCCGACTTCTCGGTTTCCACCTCGGCGAAGATCGGGTGCGTGGCCGGCTGCATCATCAGTGAGATGGCCAGGCGCTGCACCGGCAGGGTGGCGGCCGCGGCCATCAAGGTGCCGTCGATGATGCCCGCCAGCCGTTCGTCCGCGGTGCCCTGCAGTTCGAGGATCGCGGCGATACCGTCCAGCCAGCGGTCCAGTAGTTCGGCGGCCAGGCGCTGCTTCGAGGGGAAGTAGTAGGTGACCAGGCCACGGGAGACGCCGGCCCGCTGGGTCACATCGGAGATCGAGGCGGCTTCGTAGCCCTTCTCACCGAACACCTCGAGGGCAGCACTGAGGATGCGCTCGCGGGAGCGCTCCCGCAGCGCCTGATTGGTGCTGACCGAGCGCGGCAACTTGCTCCGTCCCGTATGGCCGAGACCTGGAGTGCCGAGCAACCCCCCACCTCATGCTCGGCACTCCGGGTCGGCCCCCCGTTGTTGTCAGGCCCCTCCCCAGGCGCCTGTTCATAGACTGTACGTACGGCGAACGAATGTCAAAGGCTCAACCGGTTTCGTCGACACGGTCTGTCACCGGTACGATGGACTGGCTGCGCCCTGCGTCGAAGTGGCACGTAGATCCCGCCGTAGCCACCGCCTTCTTGATCCGACTTGCTTGGAGCGCTTCCGCATGCCCCTCCGTAATGACCTGCGCAACGTGGCCATCGTGGCTCACGTCGACCACGGGAAGACCACCCTCGTCGACGCGATGCTGTGGCAGTCCGGGGCCTTCGGGGCCCACCAGCACGTGGACGAGCGAGCGATGGACTCCGGTGACCTGGAGCGCGAGAAGGGCATCACCATCCTCGCCAAGAACACCGCGGTCCGGCACAAGATGGCCGACGGGCAGACGATGACGATCAACATCATCGACACCCCCGGTCACGCCGACTTCGGTGGCGAGGTGGAGCGCGGCCTGTCGATGGTCGACGCGATCGTCCTGCTGGTCGACGCCTCCGAGGGCCCGCTGCCCCAGACCCGGTTCGTACTGCGGAAGGCGCTGGCCCGCCAGATGCCGGTGATTCTCGTGGTGAACAAGGTGGACCGTCCCGACGCCCGGATCGCCGAGGTCGTGGACGAGACCTACGAACTGTTCCTCGACCTGCTGGACCACGACGCCGACCAGAGCGCACTGGACTTCCCGGTGGTGTACGCCTCGGCCCGGGCCGGTCGCGCCTCGCTGACCCAGCCCGAGGACGGCGGGATGCCGGACTCCGAGGACCTCGAGCCGCTGTTCGAGACGATCCTGGCGAACGTACCGGCCCCGGAGTACACCGAGGGCGCGCCGCTGCAGGCGCACGTGACCAACCTGGACGCCTCGCCGTTCCTCGGCCGGCTCGCGCTGGTCCGGGTGCACGAAGGCACCCTGAAGAAGGGCTCCCAGGTCGCCTGGTGCAAGCACGACGGCACCATCCAGCGGGTCAAGATCACCGAACTGCTGATCACCGAGGCGCTCGAGCGGGTGCCGGGTGACTCGGCCGGACCGGGTGACATCTGCGCGATCGCCGGCATCCCGGAGATCATGATCGGCGACACGCTGGCCGACCCCGACGACCCCAAGCCGCTGCCGTTCATCACCGTGGACGAGCCGGCCATCTCGATGACGATCGGTACCAACAGCTCGCCGCTGGCCGGCCGGGTCAAGGGCACCAAGGTCACCGCCCGCCTGGTCAAGGACCGGCTCGACCGCGAACTGGTCGGCAACGTGTCGATCAAGGTGCTGCCGACCGAGCGCCCCGACACCTGGGAGGTCCAGGGCCGTGGAGAGCTCGCGCTGGCCATCTTGGTCGAGCAGATGCGCCGCGAGGGCTACGAGCTCACCGTCGGCAAGCCGCAGGTGGTCACCCGCGAGATCGACGGCAAGCGGCACGAGCCGGTCGAGCGGCTGACGATCGACTGCCCGGAGGAATACCTCGGGACCGTCACCCAGTTGCTCGCGGTCCGCAAGGGCCGGATGGAGCAGATGACGAACCACGGCACCGGCTGGGTCCGGATGGAGTTCCTGGTGCCGGCCCGTGGCCTGATCGGCTTCCGGACCGAGTTCCTCACCGACACCCGCGGCACCGGGATCGCGCACCACGTGTTCGAGGGCTACGAGCAGTGGTTCGGCGAATTGCGTACCCGTCCGTCCGGCTCCCTGGTCTCCGACCGCACCGGCGTCACCACGTCGTACGCGATGGTGAACCTGCAGGAGCGCGGCACGATGTTCTGCGAGCCGGGGACCGATGTCTACGAGGGCATGGTGGTCGGCGAGAACTCCCGCGCCGACGACATGGACGTGAACATCACCCGCGAGAAGAAGATGACCAACGTCCGGTCGAACGCGGACGAGTTCGAGAAGCTGGTGCCGGCCCGCAAGCTGTCACTCGAGCAGTCGCTGGAATTCTGCCGCGAGGACGAGTGTGTCGAAGTGACGCCGGACGCCATCCGGATCCGTAAGCTCGCGCTGACCCAGCTCGAGCGCGCGAAGCTGGGGCGCAAGAACAAAGCCTGAGCGGTGACGGCTGACCGGTTGGTCGATTCGGCGGGGAGAAAGTTGCGGATCGTTATGAACCGGACGGGCCGTCACGACGTCTGTCTAGTGGAAGCAAATCAGTAGGGGGAAGGAAAAGGACATGGGGATTCTGCGCAAGCTCGGCGCCACCTCGACAGCGGTCGCGATGCTGGGAGTGGGTGTCTTCACCGCTGCGACCACGGCCGATGCCACGCCGCAGGCGGCTCCGGCCGCCGCGACCGCGCCGCAGGCTGCGCCCAAGGCCGTCGCTCCGAAGACGGTCGCGGCGAAGACCACCGCCGCCGCGAAGCTGGTGCCGGGCAAGCTCCGGCTCGACAAGCGCTGCATGACCGGCCGGATCATCTGCGTCAACAAGAAGACCCGCAAGGTCGTCTTCCTGTACAACGGCAAGGTCCTCGCGACCGGCGACGCCCGCTTCGGCGGACCCCGGACGCCGACCCGGAACGGCATGTTCAAGATCCAGCGCAAGTCGAAGAACCACGTCTCGTCGCTGTACAAGTCGCCGATGCCGTACTCGATGTTCTTCAGCGGCGGCCAGGCGATCCACTACTCGTCGGACTTCAAGGCCCGCGGCTACAACGGCGCCTCGCACGGCTGCATCAACATGCGCGACAAGGCCAAGATCGCCTGGATCTTCAACCGGGCGAAGGTCGGCGACAAGGTGCTCGTCTACAACGCCTGAGCAACCAGCACTGAGCAACCAGCACTGCACAGCAGCGGCGGCCGGAGATCACTCTCCGGCCGCCGCTGCTTTCGTGAACGCCTTGTACAGCCGCGGTTCCACCAGACAGAACGTCGCCTTCGCCACGGTCGTCGGCGTCCGTGACAGCGTCTGGACGGCGATCTCAGCCGCCGACTGCGCCGGCCACCCATAGATCCCCGCGGACACCGCGGGAAGCGTCAACTCCCGTACGCCGAGCTCGTCCGCGATCCTCAGCGCATTCCGGTAGCAGGACTCGAGCAACTCCGGATCCCTTTGCCCAGCGAGGTAATTCGGCCCGACCACATGGATCACCCGCACGGTGAATCGCTCCGTCCACGCCGCCGCCTCCGCGCAGGGCGTGATGGGCGGCGTTCACGATCGCATCCGCGGGCACGGTGGTGATGTCGGCGGTGCTCAGCACGATCTCCATCTCTGACTCTCCCCGGTCTTTCTGCCTCAGCGGTCGGCGAACTGTTGGCCGACTGTGCGTCTGCTGGCAATGTGATCACGAGTTGTGCCCAGGAGGTGACGAGACCCTGGTCCAGAACCTACGCTTTCCCGGCACCGGGTAACAGTCCGGTGCCGGCGCCCGCCTGGCGCCAACCATCAGGTCAGTGAGGGCGTCCCACTCTTCGCAGGGACAAGATCGACCACGAGGGGTTTCCGATGCGCGCGCGACGCTTTCTCCGTAGTCTTCCGGCCGTCCGGAACGTAACGGCCGGTGTGATCGCCCTGGCGGCGGTCGCAACGCTCGGCTTTTCGGGACTGATCGGTTCCGGAACAACAGCGACAGCGGCACCGACGGCGACCACCGACCTGAAGACCGTGCCGTTCGAGGTGAGCGGTGAGCTGCCGATCTACCCGAAGGCCCTGTGGAGGAACGGTTCCAGCAGCGCCGACGTACGCAAGGTCGAAGCCCGGCTGGTCCAGCTCAAGCTGCTCGACAAGCAGTACCAGGACAACTCCTTCGGGACCTCGACCCGCAGCGCGGTGAAGAAGTTCCAGGCCTCCAAGGGGATTCCCGAGCTCGGGTACCTCGATCAGAACACCTGGGACCAGTTGAAGGCCGCGACCCACGAGCCCACCCAGACGGAGTTGTTCCCGCCGGCTCCGGTGGTGGACGGCAAGCGGCTGGACCAGCGTTGTGCGACCGGCGTCGCCCTGTGCATCGACAAAACGAGCCGGAAACTGCGCTATGTGGTGGACGGCGTGGTCAAGGCGACGATGGATGTTCGGTTCGGCGCGAAGGCCACGGCGACCCGCGAGGGTGCGTTCTCGGTCGGCTGGAAGAGCCGGAACCACGTGTCCAAGCTGTACGACTCGGCGATGCCGTACGCGATGTTCTTCAGTGGCGGCCAGGCCGTGCACTACTCGTCGGACTTCGCCGCCCGCGGCTACAACGGCGCCTCGCACGGCTGCGTCAACGTCCGCAACCTGACCCAGATCAAGTGGCTCTTCGACCAGATCGACATCGGCGACAAGGTCATCGTCTACCGCTCGTAGTCACCACCCGTAACGTCCGAAGACCCGCGGGGCAGGCCCCACGGGTCTTCGGACGTTACGAGGTGATTCAGAGGGGGCGGGGGCCGCGGCGGCGGCGGATGCCCCAGCCGCCTCGACCGCGGCCGGTGGCGGCGCGGAGGGCGGGACGGGCGTCGACCAGGTAGACACCGGCGGCGACGATGCCGATCAGGCCGAAGAAACTCAGCCAGCTCTGGAAGATGTGGGACAGGGTGAAGGTGGCCAGGATCAGCACCCAGCCGGGCTTGGTCAGCTTGTCGGCGGCGACGAACACTGCCCGCGGCCGGAAGGCGGCATCCAGAAGGGCGACCAACTTCAGGCCGAGCAGCACCCACCAGATGACGTCGATCGGATTGCCGAACCCGGGGAACAGGGTCGGGAATGTGGCGAGTGGGAGCATGCCTACGAGCCTAACCCAGTGAAAGGGTGGCCCACCTCTGCTGATCGGCAGATTCGGACCACCCGTTCACCGCAGGTAGCGTTGCGACAGGGTGGAACTACGCTCAGTCGCCGACCTTGTCGGCCGCCGCGGAGGCGGCCTTGGTCGCCGTCTTGGCGGTCTTCCGGGCGCTGGTGGCAGTCGCCTTGACGTTCCGGGTGGCGGTGTCGGCGGTCTTGCGCGCGGTGGTGCGGGTGGCCTTGGCCTTGCTCACCGTGGTCTTCGCCTGGGCGACCAGGTCCTCGGTGGCCTTCTGGCTGCGGATCCGGGTGACGATCTCCTCGCCGCGGGCGGCCAGGTCCTCATAGGTCACCTCGGCCTGGCCGAGGACGGTGGAGAGGCTTGCCTGCGCGACGGCCGGCAGCTCACGGAGCTTGGCCGGCACGGTGCGGGCGTCGGCGGCAAGGGCCTCGAAGCGCTTGGCGAACTCGGTCTGACGCTTGGTCAGCTCGGTCTGAACGGTCTTCTGGTCCAGCTTGGCGAACCGGCTGGTGACGTCCTCGCTGACCGCGCGGAACTTCTCCACGGCCAGGTCGCCGGCACCGGCGATGACGTACAACGGGGTGACTGAAGTGCGGGTAGCCATCAGGCTTCTCCTCGGAATTTTCTCAGCGGGGTCTGAACTACTGGGTAGTGCGTTTTCTTGCAGGGGTCTTCTTGGCGGCGGTCTTCTTCGCGGCCTGGACGGACTCCGCCTGGCCGGCGGTGGCCGCCGCGGTCTCGGGGGTGTTCTCACGGACGAACGACGCGTACACGTCGAGCAGGACGCGCTTCTGCCGCTCGTTCAGCGCCGGGTCGAGCAGGATCGCGTCGACCACGCCGGTCGCCCGCCGTGCGCCGTCCGAGCTGTCGTCCGGATCGAGAATGCCGGCCCGTACGTAGAGCGTCTCCGCGGAGATCCGCAATGCCTTCGCGAGCTGCTGCAGCACATCGGCCGACGGTTTCCGCAGGCCACGCTCGATCTGGCTGAGATACGGGTTCGACACACCTGCCAGATCGGAGAGCTGCCGCAACGACAGCTGCGCGTGCCGGCGCTGCTCGGCGAGGTACTCCCCGACCGAACCCACCGAACCGGCGACGCGATCACCCAATCTGGCCATGCGCCCAGTGTGCTAGCAACGTGCTTGCAATTGCAAGCAGCAACTCCGTGAGTCGAGTCACCCAGTACTACGAGCAGGTGCCTACGCGAACAGACCGGGGTGCGCGTGCACCGAGCCGACCTGGATGCCGCCGCCGTAGAGGGGGAAGCGGGTCTGAGCGTCGATCTCCTCGTTGTCGAGACCCAGGTGCTGCAGCACAGCCGCCATCACAGCGGCTCGGGCACGGACGCCGCCGTCCTCCACTTTGAGAGCGATCCCCCGGCCGTCGGCGAGCCCCACCGCATACACACTCTCGGCGCCCGCCTTGCAGAACAGGCCCGGGACCGCACGCATCAGAGCAGCCTCATCCCGCCTGCTCCCACTGGCGAACTCGGGGAACGCCCGGAAGGAATCCGCGACCCGTGCCTCCAGCGATCCCGCGGCCGCCGACGCGAACAGCCCGAAGGAACGAGCCAGACCGGCCAGGCTGATCGCCAGGATCGGAGCCCCGCAGCCGTCGACCGCGACGTACGAGACCTTCTCGGCGGCCGAGTCCTCGACCGCGGTCCGGATCGCTTGCTGGACAGGGTGTTCCGGCGATCGGTAGTCGTCGCGGCCCCAGACCCCGTCCGCGCTTTCCTCCAGGGCGAGGTCGTGGATCGGCCAGCCATTGGCGACGCAGGTCGCGATCATCGCGGCGTGCTTGCCGGAGCAGTTCATCGTGATGCGGTCGGGGTGATGACCGGCCCGCACCCACTCGTCCCGCGCCTGGTCGTCGATCGGGTAGGCCCGCGGAGTGCGCAGTACCGACTCGTCCAGACCGACGCCGGCCAGGATCCGCCGTACGCCGGCCAGGTGGAACTCCTCGCCCGAGTGGGACGCGCCCGCGAGGGCGAGCAGGCCGCCGTCCAGGTCCAGTCCGCTGCGGAGCATGCCGAGCGCTTGCATCGGCTTGTTCGACGAGCGCGGGAACATCGCTTGATCGGCGATACCGACGGACCACTCGACGGTCCCGTCCGGAGCCGTCACCACGACGGAGCCGCGGTGATGCCCCTCGACGAAGCCACTGCGGACGACATCCGCCACGATCACAGGTTCGGTCACGGCTGCACTGTACGGGTCAGATGACAGGTGCAAACAGTGCAATTGGAGATGATTCGGCTCACAGCCGGGCGCGGACGTGCAAACCGACCTCGGGATCCACCAGGACCTCCTGGGTCGCGGTGACCGTCGGCTGGTCCTCGGCGACGACCTCCAGTACAGCGTCCGCGTCCACCGACCGCTTCACCAGCGCGAGCGCGATCGGCCCGTACTCATGGTGCCGCGCAGCCGACCCGATGAACCCGACCTGCTTCTCACCAGCCCGTACTGCGTAGCCGTGGGCGGGCAGGTGATCCACAGAGCCGTCCAGGTGCAGCCGGACCAGCCGACGCGGCGGACGACCGAGGTTGTGCACGCGGGCGACGGTCTCCTGGCCGCGGTAGCAGCCCTTGTCCAGGTGGACGCCGACACCGAGCCAGCCGAGCTCGTTCGGGATGGAACGCTCGTCCGAGTCCAGGCCGAGCCGCGGCGCCCCGGCCTCGATCCGGAGGGCCTCGTACGCCCAGATGCCTGCAGGCGGTCCGGTCAGCTCCGAGAGTTCACCGCGGGGCAGGAACACCTCGTGGCCGCCGAGCGAGTCAGCCCCACTCCGGGTCAACGGCCCTTCCGCGGGAGCGGCTCCCGGACGCCAGACGATCGCATAGTCGTCCGTCACGTCGGCGATCTCCACCCGCGACATGAACACCATCTTCTGGAGCCACTCGACCAATGCGGTGGCGGCCCCGGGCTCCGTGTGGAGCCAGAAGGTCTCGCCGTCGTCCACGCCGTACATGACGTGCTCGACATGGCCCGTGGGCGACAGCAGCAGTGCCGTGGTGGAGGTCCCGGGCTTGAGGCCCTCGAAGTACTGGGAGGTCAGTGCGTGCAACCAGGTGAGCCGGTCGGGTCCCGTGATGGTGACCACGTCGCGGTGCGAGAGGTCGACGTACCCCTGGCCCGCGACGAGGGCGCGCTGCTCGCGCAGGTCGGAGCCGTAGTGGGCCGCGACGCCGGCATCCAGACCGCCGGCCGCGACCGCGCCCGGCAGATCGAGCAGGGGGCTGCGCTTCAGTGACATGTCACCAGACTACGTCCAAGGGCGTAGGCCGAACGCCTCCCGCTGTGGGATGTGGACAGTGCTGGGATTGAGGAGGCTGGAACCACATCACCGAAGAAGGGAGCAGGAGCGATGAACGACAGGCGATTCCGGTTCGGCGTGGTCGCGAGCCCGGACCACGGGGCCGAGCAATGGCAGACGACCGTACGCCGGGCCGCCGGGCTCGGGTACTCCACCATCCTGATGCCCGACGGACTGCAACTGCTGTCGCCGTTCGCGTCGCTCGCCACCGCGGCCGCCACGGCAGATATCCGCGTCGGGACCTTCGTCGCGGCGGCCCCGCTGCGGACTCCACGGCAGGCGGCGTGGGACGCCCACACGCTGACCGTGCTCACTGACGGGCGATTCGAGTTCGGCATCGGCACCGGACGGCCCGGCACCGAGGCGTTCGCCGCGGAACTCGGGTTGCCCTACGGCTCGGGCAAGGAGCGGCGGGACCAGATCCGCCGGACTCTGGATCACCTCGCGGAGCTGGACGGGGATCGCCACACGCCGGTGATGCTTGCCGCCGCGGGTCCTCGGGGTCTGGCGCTGGCTGCGGCACGGGCCGACATCGTGTCCATCGCGAAACCCGCGACCGCTCCGCGGGCCGAGGTCGTCGCCCTGGTCCGCGAACTCCGGGAGCTTGCGGGATCACGTGCCGACGACATCGAGCTGGCGATGAACCTGTTCGCGGCGGGCACCCGGGAGCTGCCGGCGTGGACCAAGCAGGCCGCCGGCGTGGACGCCGCCACGCTCGAGGCGAGTGACTCGCTGATGCTGCTGCGCGGGTCTCCTCAGGAGATGGCCGATGAGCTGCAACGCAGGCGGGACGAGTTCGGCGCCTCTTATGTCAGCGTCAACGCCACCTACCTGGAAGACCTGGCCCCGGTGATCGAGAAGCTCGCCGGGAACTGAGGAACCACGCCAGCCCGGGGCGTTACGGGCAAACAACCCCTGGGGGCACCCGCGAACCCGCCTGATCATTCGCCCCCTTTTCACCCTCCCCGCAGACTTTCCAGTCAGCGTGGGCAGTTGGCGAGGGTGAAAGGGGGCGAATGATCAGGTGGGTTTTCGCCGCTGTGGGGAGGTTGTCTTGCCCGTACAGAGCTAGTAGCGGGGGGTGTCTACGGGTGCGGGGGTGGTTTCGGGGGTGGTTTCCGGGACGTCGCCGGCGTGGGTGTCGCCGGCCGCGAAGGCGGCTTCGTCGAAGGGGTCCTCGCCGGCGAAGACCTGCTTGGCCTGGGCTTTGTCGAACTGACCGACCCAGTGGCCGACCAGGATCGTCGCCACCGCGTTACCGGCGAAGTTCGTCAGCGCCCGGGCCTCGGACATGAACCGGTCGATGCCGACGATCAGGCCGATCCCGTCGACCAGTTCCGGCCGGTGCGACTGGAGTCCGCCGGCCAGCGTCGCCAGGCCCGCGCCGGTCACGCCGGCCGCGCCCTTGGAGGCGATGATCATGAACAGCAGCAGGGAGATCTGCTGGCCCAGGCTGAACGGCTGGTCCATCGCCTCGGCGATGAACAGCGACGCCATCGTCAGGTAGATCGCGGTGCCGTCCAGGTTGAACGAGTAGCCGGTCGGGACGGTGATGCCGACGACCTGCTTCTGCACCCCGAGGTGTTCCATCTTGCCGATCAACCGCGGCAGCGCGGTCTCCGACGACGAGGTCGACACGATCAGCAGGAACTCCCGGCCGAGATACCTCAGCAGCTGGAAGATCGAGACCCCGGTGACCGCCCGGAGAATGGTGCCCAGGACAACGATCACGAAGATCAGACAGGTGATGTAGAAGGCCGCCATGATCTTGAACAGACTGACCAGGGCGTCCCAGCCGGTGTCGCCGACCACGGCCGCGATCGCCCCGAAGGCGCCGATCGGTGTGACCCACATGATCATCGACAGGATCTTGAAGACGAGCCGCTGCAGGTGCCCGATGCCGTTCAGGATCGGCTGGCCCTTCGAGCCCATGCTCTGCAGCGCGAAGCCGACCAGCAGTGCGACGAAGACCGTCTGCAGCACCGTTCCCTCGGTCAGCGAGGAGAAGATCGTCTTCGGGATGATGCCGAGCAAGAAGTCGGCGGTGCCTTCGTGGACCGCGGTCTCGGCCTGCTTCTGGCCGGTCTCGCGCAGGTTGTCGGTCAGGTTCAGGCCGGAGCCGGGCTGGACCAGGTTGCCGACCACCAGGCCGATCGCGAGCGCCACCGTCGACATCACCAGGAAGTAGCCCAGCGCGAGACCGCCGACCTTCCCGACGCTGGCCGCCTGCCGGACCGACCCGATGCCGAGCACCAGGGTGCAGAAGATGATCGGGCTGATCATCATCTTGATCAGGTTCACGAACCCGGTGCCGAGCGGTTTCAGCTCGACCGCGAAGTCCGGGAAGAGGAAGCCGACGCCGATGCCGAGTGCGACGGCGACGATGACGGCGATGTAGAGGAAGTGGGTCCGGTCGTTGCGAACCGGCGTCGGACGGGTTTCGTTCGGGCTCGACATGGGGGACTCCTGATCGGCCGGGCGGGCTGGTTCTGAGTAACTGTGACGTGACGCACAGAGGAACTGTGCATTTCGTTCATATCGTTCGCGGTCGTCGCCCACACCTCGGCGCGCGGCGACCAGTTGGCCCACTGGACGGAGACCAGTGGGGGCACTGGACGGAGACCAGTGGGGGCACTGGTGTGCACAATGTCCGCATGCTGTGCAGGGTGACGAGATGAGAAGGCCGTGGGAGCTGCGGCGCCAGGTGCTCTGGCTGCAAACCATCACGGTCGCCGTGTTGATCGCGATGGTCTGGATCGTGCTGGCCAGCCGGGCCCGCGCGCAGGCCGACCGGGACGCCGCCGCGACCGGCATCGCGTCGCCTGGTTGGGGGGACCTGCTGGAGCCCGAGTTGCGGTCCATGCTCGGGATCGCCAGCCTGATGCTCGGCGTCGCCATCGCCGGCAACGCCCTGGTCTCCTGGCGGGTCCGGCGAGCGACTCGCGGGATGGGTACCCAGTCGCTCGCCTGGATGCTCGACTTCTACCAAGGCGTTCTGCGTGCCGCCCGGGAGGGCCTGCTGCTGGTCGACGGGGACGGCAGGGTCCAGCTGGTCAACGACGAGGCCCGGCGCCTGCTCGGTCTGGGGCAGGTGCCACCTGGCACCCCCATCGAGGAGCTCCATCTGCCCGCTGCCCTGTCGGACCTGCTCGGCGCCGGGCGCACGGCGTACGACGAACTGCACCTCGGGGCGCAGGGGGTCGTCGTGGTGAACCAGCAGCCGGCCCGGTCCGGCCGGATCATCACCCTGCGCGATCACACCCAACTACAGGCGCTGCTCGGTGAGCTGGACGCCGTGCGCAGCCTGGCCGAGTCGCTGCAGGCGCAGAACCACGAGGCGTCGAACCGGCTGCACACGGTGGTCAGCCTGATCGAGATCGGCCGGCCGGAGCGGGCCCGGGAGTTCGCGGTCTCGGAATTGCAGTTCGCCCAGGCGATGACGGATCGGGTGGTCGGTACGGTCGGCGATCCAGTGCTCGCGTCGCTGCTGCTCGCGAAGCTGGCGCAAGCGCAGGAACGCGGCGTCCTGCTCACGCTAGAGCTCGGTTCGGAGGCCCTCAACACCCGGCTGCCCGCCCAGGACGTCGTCACGGTGGTCGGCAACCTGCTCGACAACGCGATCGAGGCCGCCCGCGGTGGACCTGCCCCGCGGCGGGTCGAACTGAAGGCCGGTACGACGCCCGACGCCATCGACCTGGCGGTCACCAACACCGGCGCCGAACTGGGCGCGACCGAGCTGGCGCGGATGTTCGAGCGCGGCTGGACCACCAAGTCCGAACCAGGGCACGGGCTCGGGCTGGTCCTCGTCCGGAGCACGGTCGAACGCTGGCAGGGCACGCTGATGGTCGATCCCGACTCGGAGCTGGACGAGGTCCCGGCACTGACGGTCCGGGTCCGGCTGCCACGGGCGGTGAGTGCGAGTGCGTGACCAGCTGCGCGTCCTGATCGTGGAGGACGACCCGGTCGCCGCCGAAGCACATCGCACGTACGTCGACCGCCTGCCCGGCTTCACCTGCCTGGGCATTGCCGGTACTGCGGCTCGCGCACTGCACGTGCTCAGTCAGGAACAGGTGGATCTGGTTCTCCTGGACATGAACCTGCCTGACGGCCACGGATTGGACGTAGTACGGCGGATGCGGGCTGCGGGCAACCAAACGGACGTGGTCGCTGTGACTGCAGCGCGAGAGGTGGCCGCGGTTCAGGCGGCGGCGCGGATCGGGGTCGTGCAGTACGTGTTGAAGCCGTTTGCCTTTGAAACGTTGAGGGATCGGCTCAACGCCTATGCCCGGCAACGACGGTCAGCGGAGTCCGGTCAGGTGGTCGCGGACCAGGACGAGGTGGACCGGCTATTGCATCCAGCAACTGTTTCGAGTGTTCCGAAGGGGCTGGCCGGGTCAGTACTGGATCGGGTCGTGAAGCTACTCGGGAACCGTGAGGGATGGACGGCCGAGGAGGTCGGTGCCGAGCTGGGAACGTCGCGGATCACGGCTCGGCGCTATCTCGAGCACTTGGCCGACCAAGGGCAGGCCTTGCGGACGCAGCGCTACGACGGCCGGAGTGGGCGTCCGAAGGTGGAGTATTCGTGGGTGTCCGAGAGCTGACAGGGATCAGGCGCGGACGAGCGTGGCCCAGAGGTGCGGCTGGAGCGAATGCCCTTCCGCGGCCATGTCGTAGGCCCACATCAGTTCGCCGTTGACCAAGCCGTAGAGCCGGTGGCCGGCGGTGACCTCCTTGGCCGTGGCGGTCCGAGCCACCACGTCCGTCCGCATCTCGATCTTGGCGCCGTCGATCTCGCCGTACCAGATCTCCGCGAAGCCGGTCGGGTGCGCGAGCACGACCTCGAGCTTGTTGTCCGGCTTCGGCCGCCAGAACCCGGTCTCGACCGCGAGCGGGCGCTCCTTCGTGCCGTCCTCGCCGACCACGTAGGTCTGGCTGACGTAGTGCAGGTAGGGCTTGCCGTTGTGGCTGAAGTCGATCTGCTGCCCGAACTCGAACTTCTCGATCGTCGGGTAGTCACCGTGCCCGCGGCCTTCCCAGCGACCGAGCAGCCAGGCCACCGGCATCAGGTCGGGGTGCAGGTCCTGCGGAATCTCGAACGCCATCAGTTCACACCGCGGCCGCGGTACAGCCGGTAGACGACGAATGCCGAGAACCAGCCCATGAAGACGCAGACCAGGACCAGCAGGCTCGTGAAGATGACGTGCAGCACGTTGGTCAGTCTAGGGGATGCGTTCGGGGTTCTCGGCTACGGTGGCGTGATGTCCCGCACGCTGGTGATCAAGCTGACCGCAGGTGCCGAAGAACCCGAACGCGCGAACCAGGCGTTCACCGTAGCCGCGACGGCGGTCGCCGCCGGAGCCACGGTGTCGCTGTGGTTGACCGGGGAGGCGGTGTGGTTCGCAGTACCGGGTCGCGCTGAAGCCTTCGAGTTACCGCATGCGGCACCATTGGCGGACCTGCTGGCCGGAGTACTGGCGGGCGGTCAGCTGACGGTGTGCACGCAGTGCGCCAAACGCCGCGACCTCACGGAAGCCGACCTAGTCCCAGGCACCCGCATCGCCGGCGCACCAGCCTTCACCGAAGAAATCCTCACCGACAACACCCAAGCCATCGTCTACTGACCCTGCGGGCTGTTCGGCGAAGTTCACTCCTGCTGCAGACCAGCGCCGTCGGAGCCTCGATCGCCCGTGCCACGACCAGGGCCACGTCCCGTGAGCTTGGCATGCTGGGCACCGGGATTGCGACCAGCCGTCCCCGCGACCACAGACTCGCCGCCCTGCTCCTGCTGCGTCGCCCGGGTTGCCTCGGTCTGCCCACTCTGAATCCCCTGCAGCCGCGCCCTCTCCTCCGCTGAGATCCCCTTCTTCTCCCCCGCCCCCAGCCCATCACCCTGCCCACTCAACTGACCGCCCGCGGGTTGGCCGGCACGCTCCCGCCGATCCGCCTCCAACCGCGCCTCAACCGGATCGGGAACCACCCCACTCTGCTCCGGGGCCGCACGCTCGCCTTGGTCGACATCCAACGGCGCCTCAACCGGGTCGGGCACCTGCTCACCCTGCTCCCGCGCCAGACGCTCATCCTCAGCTGTCGGCAGCACGACCTGCGGCGCAGCTTCGCCACCCTGCCCCCGCACGTCCACCTGCTGCTCCTGCACTTCAGGCTCCTGCACCGCCGGCTGCTGCTCTTCCGGCTGCTGGTCCTGGACCTGCTCGTTCGGCTCTTGGCCCTGGAGCTCATCCAGAGTCTCGGCGGCTACAGCGGCGGAGGTGACGGGTCCGACAACCTCCGGCTCCTCCCGCTCCTTGTCACGGTCGTCTTCAGGCTCTTGCTCGCGGTCCTCTTCGCGCTCCGCCTCGGGGCCGTCTTCCTCGACCGTCTCCGCGCGGTCCTCCTGCTCGACCGTCTCCGCGCGGTCCTCCTGCTCGACCGGCTGCTCGCGGTCCTCTCGCCCGTCGTCGAGCTCGTCCGTGCGCTCTTCGCGGTCTTCGTCGTTCTCGAGGTCTTGCTCGCGGCGTTCGTCGAGGTCCTCGGTGATGCGGTCCTGGTTGTCGGGGACGAGGTTCCGGTTGAGGTCGGTGTTCGGGTCCAGCGGGCCGTAGCCGTTCTCAGCAAGAGTGCGGTCGACCTCGGCGCGGACCCGCTGTTCGAAGTCCCGGTCCGACAGTTGCTGCCGAACCCTGTCAGCTTCGGGATCGTCCCGCAGCCAATCGCGAACCGCCTCCCGCGAGGCCCGCTCGACCTGCCTGCGGCTCAGCCCGCGTCGCCCACCGAAGCGATTCCGCAGCGTCTGGTGCAGCCGCCGCAGCACCCTGACCATGTCTTCGAACAGCTGCTCTTCCAGCGCCATCACGCCACCTCGGTCGCATAGACGGAATAGCCGAACCCGGCCGCGGCCGTCGCCGCGTCAGGTGCCGGCTGGGTCGCGTACAGGTGGAACTCGGCGCCCGGCCGCAACCAGACAGCCAGGTGACGACGGCGGTCGCGCCACTCCTCGGGGATCCTGGGATCGTTGCCCGGCCCGACGAAGATCGGATCACCCCAGTGCTTCCGGGCCAACTCGAGCTGATCGGGCCAGTGCTCGTCGAGCCCGTCCTCGGCGTCACGGACCTCGTTCCGGCCGATCTCGTACGCCGACCACCCGCTCCGCGGACTGTCCGGCAGCACCGCGTCGGGCAGCACCAGCATCACCGTCTCGCGGGGAGTGACAAGACCCCACGTGTACTCCGTGGGATCGATCTTCCCCGGCGCCCACGGACGCCAGCCGGTGACTTCGGTGGCCCGTCTGACCAGCGCCCGGATCGCCTCGACCCCGGTCCCGGGCGGTCCCCAGATCCTTCGCCAGTCGGACACGTCCGCGAGGTCGGCCATCGCACGCTCGTCATCGTCCGACGACCGCTGCTGCGTCCTCACGTGTCCGTCTCCTCTCACGACCGAGAGCCTCAGCCTAAGGGGAAGAGGGTGGCATCGGACCGCCCCGACCGTTCGCGAGCAGTAACCGGTAGCGGCCGCCAGACCGGCCGTTCCTGCGTTGTGATGGAGAGCATGAAGTTGCCGGTTCTCCCGACCGAGAAATCCTTCGCGTCACCTCTGCACCACCCCCGAGTGGCGACCGTGATCGGACGCTGGCTCGGGATCGCCGTCACGATCTGCTTCCTGACCGGCTTGTTCAGCCACTTCCAGCAGGTCACTCCCGGCTGGTTACACATCCCCAGCCGCCCGTCCTCGCTCTACCGCGTCACCCAGGGCCTGCACGTACTCACCGGCACCGTCTCGGTTCCGTTGCTGCTGGCAAAGCTCTGGACCGTCTACCCGAAGTTGTTCGCCAAGCTCCCCTGGCCGCCGAGTCGCAAGGCCCTCGGCATGGTCTTCGAGCGCCTCTCCATCGCCGTCCTGGTCGCCGCGATGGCACTCGAGCTGTTCATCGGATTCCTGAACACCCTGCAGTGGTACCCGTGGCCGTTCCCCTTCAAGGAAACGCATTACGCACTGGCGTGGATCATTGTCGGAGCCCTACTGGTGCACCTGGCGGTCAAACTCCCACTGATCACAGCGAACTGGCGAAGAACCCCAGCCGACCGTACGCCGGTCCCGACTCCGGCCAACTCATTGCCGCCAGCAATCACCGGACTGAGTCGACGCGGGTTGTTCCGGACGGTCGCAGGCGCGGGTGCTCTGATCGGAATCACCTCGGTCGGCCAATCCGTACCAGCTTTCGGGCCAGTCGCAGTACTGGCGCCGCGGAAGCCGAACGTCGGTCCTCAAGGCCTGCCCGTGAACCGGACCGCCAAGGATGCCGGAGTCTCGGCGGTCGACGCCGACTGGCGTTTCACCGTTATGGGCCCACAGCAACTTTCCTACTCGCTGGATCAGCTGCGTGAGCTTCCGCAGAATCGGTCGGCACTGCCGATCGCGTGCGTCGAGGGTTGGAGTCAGGGTGCTCATTGGGAAGGCATCCGGATCAGGGACCTCTTGAAGCTCTGCGGCGCCCCCGAGGGCTCCCGGCTCCGCGTCGTCTCGATGGAGAAGGGCGGCTTCTACGCGACCAGCGAACTCCCCGCGCAGTTCGCCGAAGACCCCCTCACCCTGCTCGCTCTCCGCCTGAACGGCAGCGAACTGGCCCTCGACCACGGATTCCCCGCCCGCATCATCGCTCCCAACCGCCCTGGCGTCCTCCAAACCAAATGGGTCCACCGCCTGGAGGTCATCACATGACGAGGATCAGACTGCTACGCGCCGCATTAGGTGCCGTGGGCATCGGCTTCGGATTGTGGGGACTCAGGCTGCTCCTCCAAAGCCTCACCACGGATGCTCTGATCCGCCTCCCGCTCTGGCTCGGCGGCGCCGTCCTGGCAGACGACTTCTTCCTGATCCCCTTGACGGTCGCCGCCGGCTGGTTCCTCACCCGCTGGTCCATCGGCCCGGACCACCATCGCACCGTCACGACCGTTCGGACGACGCTCCTGTACGCGGGAATCACCACCCTGGTGGCAATCCCACTCCTCCTCCGCCAGGGCAAGGGGATCAACCCCACCGTCCTCCCCCGCAACTACCTTCTCGACTGGCTCCTCCTGGAAGCCACAATCCTGCTGACCGGCGCGCTCATCGTCCTGCTCCGCATCCATCTCCCCCTCCGCGGACGAGCTGAGTCCCCCGTAGCGGAGTACGGGTCGCCGGGTTCAGTGGTTGAGGTTGAGGAGGGTGCGGGCCTCGTCGGGGGTCATCGGGGGGCGTTGGGCGAGAGTGGCGAGAGTGGCGGCTCTTTCGACCAGCTCGGCGTTGTGAGTGACGGGCCGGCCCTTGGCGAGGGTGAGAGTGTCCTCCATACCGACCCGGAGGTGGCCGCCCCGGGAGAGGGCGGCGAGTGCCACGGGGAGAGTGGTCCGGCCGACACCGGTGGCTGACCACGAGGTCACTGCGTCGGGGAGACCGTTGACTGCGGCAACCAGTGCGTCCGTAGTACCGGGCATGCCGCCGGGGACGCCCATCACCAGGTCGCAGTGGACCTTGCCGCCGTACGGCAGGCCGAACTTGTCGAGCAGCCGGTGCAGTGCGGCGACGTGGCCGAGATCGAACAGCTCGAACTCGGGGACGATCTCGCGTTCCTGGGTCAGTCGGTAGAGCTCGGTCACGAACGGCCAGGGGTTCATGAAGACGTCATCGCCGAAGTTGACCGTGCCCAGCGTGAGCGAGCAGGAGTCCGGCGCTGCGTCCAGGACCCGGAGCCGGTGCTCGACCCGGTCGGTCACGGCGCCGCCGGTAGACAGCTGCACTATCAGGGCTGTGTTCTCGCGGATCGCGGTCACGGTCTCGGTCAGCCGGCCGAGGTCCAGCGTCGGCCGGTGCTCGGCGTCGCGGATGTGGATGTGGATCATCGCGGCCCCGGCGGACTCGCAGCGCTTGGCGGTCTCCACCAGCTCCTCGAGCGTGGTGGGCAGCGCCGGACAGTCCGCCTTCGCGGTCTCGGCGCCGGTGGGTGCAACGGTGATCAACGTCGACATCATGGAACGAATCGTGCCAGATCCCCACCCGAAACGGGAGATTCCCCCGTCATCACACCTGACAGCCGGATAATTTCCGGCCCCAGCCAGGCGTGGCCGGGTGGTTGGCAGGATGGAGGCATGAGAGCTGTAGTGCAGCGGGTCAGTCGGGCGTCGGTGACGGTCGAGGAGGAGGTCGTCGGGGCGATCGAGGAGCCGGGACTGGTAGTGCTGCTCGGGGTCACGCATGACGACACCGAGGAGAAGGCCGCGGCGCTGGCAGCGAAGATCTGGACGCTGCGGATCCTCCGTGACGAGCGATCGTGTGCCGACGAGCAGGCACCGATCCTCGCGATCAGCCAGTTCACCCTGTACGCCGACACTCGCAAGGGCCGGCGTCCCTCCTGGAACGCCGCCGCCCCCGGTCCCGTTTCGGAACCCTTGTACGACGCGTTCTGCGCCGCCCTGGAAGCGCTCGGAGCCAAGGTGGAACGTGGTCGCTTCGGCGCCACGATGGAAGTTGCCCTGGTCAACGACGGCCCGGTCACGCTGATCCTCGACACCTGACAGGGATCGACCAAAAGACCGAACCCCCGGCCCGGATCTTGGGGATCCGGATCGGGGGTCCGATCGAGTGACCTGCCTGAATCGGTGAGGTTCGACTCAGTTAGGGAGGGTGTGGGCTGGATCAGCCGATCACACCGGCGGCCGAGTGGCCAACGACGACCTTGGTGTTCAGGCTGTAGACATCGATCACCAGGGCGTTCACGGAGATGTAGCGGCTCTGACGCATGACCTGGTTGAAGGTCAGCTTGGCGATACCGGGGATCTCCAGGGTGGTGTTCGGCTTGTTCGGAACGTCGTAGACCTTGTTCCCGACCTTGACCGAGACCACGTTCGAGGACGACGTCACGCCGACCTTGCCGTCCTTGGTCTTCCATGCCGACGCCGAGGACTCGATGGCGCCGATGGACAGGTTGCCGACCTTCACGCCGGCGACGTGCGAGGTGAACTCGACCGCGGCCTTGTCCTTGCTCACGTCACCGTACTTGGTGGTGTAGACCGCACCGACGTACGCGACCTTCGGGATGCTCAGCTCGCCGACGGCGACACGCTCGGTCTTGCCCTGCGTGCCCTGGCAGGTGGCCTGGTACGAGGTCGGACCAGACTTGGCCAGGTTGTTCACGTTCGCCTGGGTGCCGTACGCGTCACCGACGACCATCGCGATGGCCGGGTTGGTGATCTCCGCGCGGACCTTCAGCACGACGACGTCGACGCCCTCGGGGATGTACTGGTTCTTCACGTTCGCGTGCAGCACGATCGCCTGCGCGTAGGAGTAGATGCCCGACGCGGTCTTGTGGGCGCCGACGCGGTTCAGCACGAGGTAGCCGATGCCCGGGACCGCAAGCTTGGTGCCCGGCTTGATGTTCACCAGACCCGGGACAGGGATGCCACCGATCCTCACGCTGGCGTAGGTGTTCTCGGCGGAGTAGTTCAGTTTGCCGTTCTTGTACGACGACGTGGTCGTGGCCTTCACACCCGTGATCGACAGCAGCGAGCCGAGCTTGACGTCGGCGGCCGTCGCGGTGCTGGTGACGCCGTTGCCGCGCTTGTCGTTGAACGCGTGCGTGTCGGTCGTCACGCTCTTCGCGAGCGCGACCTTGTTCACGTTCGCGGTGGCCAGGTCGTTCTTCGACTTCCGGCTCGGGTCCGTGGTGCAGCCGATGTGGCTGATGACCTGGGGACCGCTGCCCGCGATGCCGGCCTGGACGTCGGTGCCGAACGAGTAGCCGCTATAGCCAAAAACCGGCGCGGCGGACGCCGAACCCGAGGTCAGCGCGATCGTCGAAGCTACGCCGACAACCGCCGCAACTCCGACGGCAGCGAGCTTCTTGTATCCGATGCGGGGTCTCATGACCCCTCCTCCCTGAGTGATGACGTGACCCGATGTTGCGGGCCAGGACACAGACACAACTCAGGCGGTCGCAGTAGGTAACGAGAAAGGTGCGCTCCGAGATCAAACCGTTACACAAGTCGTCCGGTCGAGAAAATCGAGATCTTGCACTGATGTCCTGGTTGTGCGATTGAGAACACCGACTATCTGACCGGACAACGAAAACCCCTTGTCCTGAAGGCCCGAGGCATCCGCTTGACTGGTCCCATGGGTGACACCTGCGAGATCTGCGGGCGACCGGCCGTCGACAGCTTCAGCCTGCTCTGGCGCTTCGGCGAAAGGCCCGATGACATCGGGGAGGCGCTCCAGTACGTCGGCGAGCGGACGGCCGGGTTCTGCGCGGAGCACGAAGTCGCGGTCAGGGCGCGCCTGAGGGATGACGGCTGGCTGGCCCTTCGGTCCCAGCCTCTGCAGAACCAGAACTTCCTGACCCCGCAGGAGGAACGGGAGCGAGCGGCCCGGGAGAAGCAGGCCGAGTTGGACCGGCAGGAACGCCAGGCCGCCGTGGAGGCAGCGCGGCAGGCCTGGGAGGCGGGCCGGCCGGAACGGGAACGGGAGGACGAGGTCCGGTACCAACGCGCCCTGACGGAGTACAAGCGCCGCTTTGAGCGTGGCCTGACCAAGCGCACCCGGATCGCGGCGGCGCGCCGACTGAGCGAGCACACTGATCAGCGCGATCCGGCTGAGGCGGCTCGGGCGTACGAGTACATCCTGGCCAACCGTCCACCCGAGCAGCGCGACCAGCTCTTCGAACTCGGGACCCGGCTCCGTGTCGTCGGCAGCCTCGAGGCAGCCGAGCAGGTCTTCAGAAAGCTGCGGGACGAGGACCACGGGGACGAGGAGAGTCTGTTCGGGCTGATTCACGTGCTGCGCAAGCTGGATCGTGGTGATGAGGCTGACGCGTTGGTGCGGTGGCACGAGCGTCTGCTGGCGTTGCGGGACCTGCTGGGGCAGGCCGTGATCCGGGCGAAGCAGTACCACGTCGGTGGCCGGGTGGAGAGGATCGCGCCCGCAGTACTGGATCTGCTCGAGCCGGACGAGGAGGCGAGCCGGGCGAGTTGGTCGATGTCGTTGCCGATTGCTCGCGGAATCGGTTATGCCGTGCTCACCGATCGCCGGCTGCTGGTCGTGCAGGACTACGAGTACCTCGACTCCGGCGTACAGCGTGGCCGGGCTGCTGAGCACGCGAGCTTCGCACTGGACAGCGAGCTTGCCCAGCAACAGTTTCCGACGAGATAGGCCGAAGGGCCCGGACGCGCAAGGTCCGAGCCCTTCGGTGTTTCAACGAGCGTCCGACGCAGAAGGCTACGACTGGACGGAGACGGCCACCTCGGCCACCTCGCCGTACTGCGCTACGACCTGGCGGTCGACCGGCTCGGCCTTCGGGGCCAGCGTGCGCAGCGTCCAGGTGCCCGGCGCCGCGAAGAACCGGAAGTGCCCGGTCGCCGAGGTCGGCACCTCGGCCGTGAACTCACCAGTCGAGTCGAGCAGCCGCACGTAGGCGCCGCTGACCGGCTCCTCGCCGCGGAGTACCTGGCCCTGGATCACGGCTTCCTTGTCGATGTCGACGCCCTTGAGGTCCAGGCCGCCCTTCTTCGCTCCGCACATGTCAGGCCTTCCCGGGCTCGTCGCCGAGGGCAACGGGTACGCCGACCAGCGAGCCCCACTCGGTCCACGAACCGTCGTAGTTCTTGACGTTCTCCTGGCCGAGGATCTCGTGCAGCACGAACCAGGTGTGCGCCGAACGCTCACCGATCCGGCAGTACGCGATGGTGTCCTTGCCGAAGTCGACGCCCGCGTCGGCGTACAGGGTCTTCAGCTCGTCGTCGGCACGGAAGGTGCCGTCGTCGTTGGCCGCCTTGCTCCACGGGATGTTCGACGCGGTCGGGATGTGACCCGCGCGCTGCGCCTGCTCCTGCGGCAGGTGGGCCGGGGCCAGCAGCCGGCCGGCGTACTCGTCGGGGCTGCGGACGTCGACCAGGTTCTTCACGCCGATGGCCTCGCCGACCTCGTCGCGGAAGGCGCGGATGGTCAGGTCCGGCGCCTTGGCCTTGTACTCCGTGGCCTCGCGCTTGACCACCTCGTCGGTCAGCTCGCGGCTGTCCAGCTCCCAGCGCTTGCGGCCGCCGTCGAGCAGGCGGACGTCACCGTGCCCGTAGAGCTTGAAGTACCAGTACGCGTAGGCGGCGAACCAGTTGTTGTTGCCGCCGTAGAGGACGACGGTGTCGTCGTTCTTCACGCCGCGCTCGGACAGCAGCGCGGAGAACTGCTCCTGGTTGACGAAGTCGCGCCGTACCTGGTCCTGGAGGTCGTCCTTCCAGTCCAGCTTGATCGCACCGGCGATGTGGCCGGCGTCGTACGCCGAGACGTCTTCGTCGACCTCGATCAGGACGACGTCGGCGTCGTTCTTGTGCTCCTCGACCCAGTCGGCCGAGACGAGAGCGGATTCCCTGCTCATGGTTGCTGCTCCTCAGTTGGTAGTAGCGGTGGTTGGCGTACGAATGCGTTGGATCAGCAAATAGGCCTCGCAACCGAGGCACAGCCCGACGGCCGCGTTCACGAACGCGGCGACCAGGGCGAAACCGGTGGCCACCACGCCGAGCACCTCGGCGCCGGTCAGGTAGCCGATCAGGCCGACGACGGCGAAGACCAGGCCGACCAGCTGGGCGAACCGCGGCGGCGCCGCGTCCTCAAGCTCCTTCGGCGGACCTAGCCTGGGCCGGATCACCCGCTTGAAGAACTGCCCGTACGGCGAGGCCTGGACGCCGAACGCCACCGAGATCGCGAAGACGACGGCCTGGATCGCGAGCGGCCACGGGCTGTTCAGGACCAGGGTCAACGCGAGCACGACCGTGGTCACCACCGCGGCGAACCGGAGTCCGCGCGGGTCGACCTGGGGCTGTGTTGCCGTCGGATTGGACATGACGACTCTCCCGGAAGGAGTTGGAGATCGAGCAGAACCGCCCTCATCAGCGGGAGGCGACGTACTGGGAACCGTGCTCAGCGACCGGTTCCGGAGCGCTCTGGACGCCGCCTGGTCAGTGGGTACGACACAGGGACGAGCGCATGCGGCAGTTGTCCACTGCCCTGCGCTTGGTCAGCCATGTCGTGTACTCCACGCCACCGAGAGTACGGAAGCCACCCACACCCCGCGAGCCTGTGTCCCATTGACCGAGACAACTGATCAGGATGTGGACATTCAGGGGCGGTGCTGCTGGGGTCCGAGGACGACGTTGGTGGCGGCGACCTTGTCGTGCAGGGCCTGCTTCTTGTCGTCCCAGAGGGGCCAGAGGTAGTCCAGCAGGCCGATCAGACTGATGAGGCTGCCGACCAGCGGCACCGCGCCTAACAACGAGAGCCCGGTGACCAGGCCGTAGCGCTTGGCGACCGCGAGCGGAGGCGGCGGTCCGGCGACGTCGCGCAGCCGGACGCTGATGCCGACGATCTTCTTACCTGGGGTCGAACCACTCCTGGTGAGGAAGAAGTACTCGTAGGCGAAGCCGACCACCAAGGCGATCAGGGTCGCGGGAATCATCCACTTGTAGAGCTCCGCCGGCAGCGTGGTGTCGAAGCCGGTCGTCTCCCCCGCGGAGGCGCGGTCGAAGATCTCCCGCTCGTAGTCGATGAACGCGCCGAGGTACTGGTACCAGAAGTAGCCGGTGAGCGGCAGGCTCGCGATCAGCACGATCAACCCGTCCAGGAACCGCGCGCCGACCCGCTTCCACCACCCGGCCAACGGCACACCGTCCGGTGTGGACGGCACCGTCGGCCCGTACCCGAAACCCTGCCCCTGGTACGGCGGAGGGCCCTCTCGCGGGCGCCGGTAGTCCGTCCAGAACCCACCATCCCAGTACCGCTGCTGCATCGGGTCCTGCGGATCGTCGTACCAGCCGGCCGGGAAGCTCATCGCCAAAGCATCACGTACGCGAGGCGCAACCGCCCACCCAGGTCCTGATCCGGCCAGCTCAGTGCACCTGGTGATCGACCGCCGCGCCGATCGCGGCGATGACGTCAGCCTTCCGGGGCTGACCGCTCGCCCGCGTCACGATCTCACCGGTGGCATCCAGCACCAGCACAGTCGGCGTCCGCATGATCCCCAGCCGCCGGACCAACTCGAGGTGGGCCTCGGCATCCAGCTCGAGATGCCGCACCCCTTCGACCATGCCCTCGACCTCGACCAAGATCCGCCGCGTCGCCCGGCACGGTGCACAGAAGGCCGATGAGAACTGCAGCAGCGTCGCCCGCTCCCCGAGCTGCCCGCCGATGTCTTCCGCGGTCAGCCGCTCCGCGTTCGCCCCAGCCGCAGCTGAAGTGGTCTCCTCCTGCACAGCTCCACTCCTGATCGCGCGAGTCCCGCGGAATCGTCCGTCGACCCGGACCTTGAGCACGCTGAGCAGCACGCCCACAGCGACTGCGCAGGCGAGCACGACGATCCCCAGAGTCATGACATCCAGCGTACGTCCGCCCCGCCGGCACTCAAACGCTCGTTCACCCTTCGGACGGAAGGCACAAAGGTGAAATCCGGCTGACCGCTTCCCCTCAATGCGAAGAATTCGGCACCCAGTAGTCGCGTAATTCAACCCACTGAAAGACAAACTTTCTGCTTATCGAGTCGCTACTGTCAGTACAACCCGGCGATTCTTCTGCCGGTTGGCCGCGGACGTATTGGGGACGGCCGGCGCGGTCTCGCCGAAGCCCTTGGTGGTGATCAGGGCGGCCTTGAAACCCTCGGTCCGGATCAGCCAACTGGCGACCGCCTGGGCCCGGCGCTCGGAGAGGCGGAGACCGTACGTCGCGTCGCCGCGATCGTCGGTATGACCCTCGACCCGGATGCGCGCGTTCGGCGAAGCGGCCTTGATCTTCAGTGCGATCGCATGCAGCGCCTTGGCCGCGTCCGGGCGGATCACGGCCTGGTCGGTGTCGAACAACACGTCTCCGGGTGCGACGTACGAGACCTTGCCCTCGCCGGTGAACACGTCGACCTTGTCCTGACCCGGCAGCTTGCGCGACTCCAGCCGGGCCGGGTCCACGTCCACGTCGGGCAGCCGGACCGGCGCGACTTTGACGGTCTCCACCTTGACCCCTTGCTCGCTGCTGCCGGGACGTGCCGCGCCGTTGCGAGCAACGCCACGCCGTACAACGCCCTTGCGGGTAACGGTCGGCAGGACACCGTTGGTCTCGGCCTGACAGATCTGTGGGGAGGTCACTGCGGGCGCGTCCACCCCGGGCACGGTGACAGCGGCGTAGACCTTGTCGGATCCATCCAGGCGGCTCTCGGGAATCGTGACGTCGGGGATCGCGGCCGCCGTGATCCGGATCGCTCCGAGGCAGCCGCCCGGGGCGTCGTACTGGACCACGCAGCCCGCGTCGATCGTCTGGGCGGGGATGGTGAATCCCTCGACGAGAGTCTTCTGGTCGCCGTCCACTACCGGCGCGACCACGACCTCGGGAACGGCGACATCCGGCAGTTCGCGAACAGTACGGCCGGCCGCGGGGACGCACTCCGGATCGGCACTGGGCGTAGCGGTGGGAGTCGGCACCGTGCTCGGAGTTGCCGTCGGCACCGGACTGCTCGAGGTCGCCGAGGATGGAGCGGTAGTCGCCTTTTCACTGTCGGAACAGGAAATCAATGCACCGGCGAGGAGCGTCGCCAGTAAACACCGGCTCACCGCGCGTGACCTTTGCCTCATGCGCTCAGTGTCGCACACGCGGAACATTAGAAAGGCCGCAGGGAAATGTATTCGCAACCTGCGTTGCACGGCGATTAATGTTGTATGAACGATCCCGCAATAGGCAGCGCAGGACTGACTCCGGCCGCTACTTTCATGCTGGCCGTACCGCCGTCGACAAAGACCGCGAACGGTTGTGGGGATACCGGTCGGCAGGAGGCCCGACCGGTTGGCGTCACCCGGTCCTGGGGTGGTCCGGGTGAATTCGACCGCGTTTCGCGGTGGGGGGATCAATGAGTGTGTTTGGTATTCCCATGAGCCGGTTCAGTCTCGGCGACATCTGGGGGTGGCTTTCGAACATCAGCTTTTCCACGGATGACCTGTCGCAGTGGCGATCGCTCGTGCCGCTGGCGCTGGCGGGGATCGTGGTGTGGGCGTTGTGGGTCTACCGCTTCGTGCTGTCCCGGCTGGCCCGGCCGATCGTGAACGACTACACCGCCACCACGTCGGTGGTGGTGCCGTCGTACCACGAGGACCCGGACATCCTGATGCGCTGCCTGGAGAGCTGGCGCGAGCAGGATCCGGACGAGATCCTGATCGTGCTCGACCTCGCGGACACCGAGGCGTACGAGCGGCTGGTCGCGCTGGACGACCCACGGATCCAGGCGATCCTGTTCAAGCACGCGGGCAAGCGGTCCGCGCTCGGGGTCGGGATCCGCGCCGCGACCTCCGACATCCTGGTGATGACCGACTCGGACACCAGCTGGGAACCCGGCCTGCTGAAGGCGGTGCAGCATCCGTTCAAGGACCCGACGGTAGGGGCGGTCAGCACCCAGCAGAACGTGCACGAGCGGACCAGCAGCGTCTGGCGCCGGATCGCGGACTGGCTGGTGAATCTGCGGTACTACGACTACGTCCCCGCGATGGGCCGGGCCGGCGCGGTCGCCTGCGTCTCCGGCCGGACCGGCGCCTACCGCCGCAGCGTGGTGCTGCCGGTACTGGACAACCTCGAGAACGAGTTCTTTCTCGGCCGGCGCTGTGTCTCCGGTGACGACGGCCGGCTGACCTGGCTGGTCCTTGCCTCCGGCTACAAGACCGTGCACCAGTCCTCGGCGAAGGCGCTGTCGATGTTCCCGGCAACGTTCCGGGCCTTCGCCAAGCAGCGGATCCGGTGGAGCCGCAACTCCTACCGCTGCTACCTGACCGCGGTCTGGAAGGGCTGGTTGTGGCGGGTCCCGCTGGTCACCAAGGTCACCGTGCTGCAGATCCTGCTCACGCCGGTGACGATGGGCATCACCATCGGCTACATGATCTTCAGCCGGCTCGACCTGACCTGGCAGAGCATCAGCCTGGCCGCCGCCTGGCTGATGATCGCCCGCGGTATCCGGGGCATCTCGCACCTGCGCAGGCATCCGGCCGAGATCCTGCTGCTGCCGCTCGTCACGCTGACGGTGATCCTGATCGCCTTGCCGATCAAGCTGTACGCGTTCGTGACGATGAACAAGCAGGGCTGGCTGACCCGTTCGGCCGACACCATCGGCGGCGAGGGTCAGGACGCCGCGTCGCTGCGCCGGCCACACACCCAGCCTCAGGTCCAGGCCCACGTCCAGCCCCAGCTCCAGCCGCAACCGCGGGCGCAGCACCTTCGGACGCCGGACCGGCAGTCGGAGACAGTCTCGTGAGCACTCGCAGGATCGCTCGCAAAGTCGTCGCCGTGGCCGTGCTCGGTGTGTCCGGCCTCGCGTTGATGCAGTCCGCCGCCTCGGGGACCCCAGCCGCCTCTCCTTCACCGACGCCCAAACCGAGCGCCGCGAAGCCCGGCGCGACCACGCCGAAACCAGCCACGCCGACGCCAGAGCCGCCGGACGCGACGCAACCGGCGGTGCCAGGATCCACACCTGCTCCCGAGGACAAGGCGATCGACCGGCTGCCGTATCCCGGTGACCCGGAGGCCGAGGCCGCCTATGTCGCGGACGAGGACCGCCGCCTGGTCGAGGTCCGGACGGTCGACTCGCTGGCGCGGTGGAGCAAGACCTCGCTGAACTCGCCGTACCGGATCGCCACCGGGTCGGCGTACACGCTGGTGCTGACGCCGCGGCGGGAGGTGTACACGGTCAAGGACCTGCTCGGGCTGGCGCCGCAGACGTTCATCCGGCAGCCGGACGGCGGGTACCTGCTGTCCGAGCACATCGTGGTCCAGTCCGGCGCGACGCTGAACCTGTCGTCCTCGGGTGGCCTCCGGCTTCGGCTGGCCAGCGATCCCGACGGCTTCATCTCGATCGTGAACTACGGCGGCACGCTGAACGTGCAGGGCGCCCAGGGCAAGCCGGTCAAGATCACCAGCTGGAACCGCGACACCAACAGTCCGGACACGCTGACCAACGACGGCCGCGCGTACGTCCGCTCACTCGGTGGCACAGTGCGTTTCCGGTACACCGAACTCTCGGACCTGGGGTTCTGGAGCGGCCGCACCGGCGGGTTGTCCCTGACCGGCACGGACCGGCCGAACAGCGGTGAGCTCGACGAACTCGGTGAGACGATGCGCGTCGGTAAGCGGGCCACGCAGGAACGGAAGGCCGAAGAGGCAGCGGAGGCGAAGAAGCCGACCGGGGTGTCGCTGGGCGGCGCCGGCAAGTCCACCCTCAGCCAGATCCTGCCGGCCGGAGCCCTGCCGTTGCCCGAGGTGAGCATCGCCGATCCGGAGTACAGCTACGTCTCCGCGCTGATTCAGAACACGGTGATCAAGCGGGACGCCTTCGGCCTGTTCGCGGCGAGCGCCAACGGTCTCGACATCCGCGACAGCAGCTTCGACGACAACCTCGTCGACGGGCTGGTGATGCACCGCTACGTCACCAACGCGGTGGTGGACTCCAGTACCGCGAACGGCAACGCGGGCGACGGCATCGTGTTGTCCAGGGCAACGACAGGCATCGTCCTGTCGGAGATCGAGGCCAAGGACAACCACCGCAACGGACTCACCATGTCCGGCCTGCCCCTGGCGGACGGCCCGAGCGCGACCGGCTCGAGCCTGACCAGCTACGGCAACAACACCGTGTCGAACAGCAAGCTCGTGAACAACGCCCGGTACGGCGTCGAGGTGATCGGCGGCACCAACGTCGGTGTCAACGCGAACGACTTCCAGGGCAACGACATGGGCATCGTGGTACGAGGTGGCGCCGCCGATGTCTCCGTGGTCGGCAACCGGGTCACCGAACCCGGACGGCAGGGCATCGCGGTTCGTGACGGCGTGCACACGTCCACGGTCTCGGGGAACATCGTCACCGGTGGCACCACCAGCGTCTACGTCCGGGACTCGGCCGCCAATGTGGAGCGCAACACGCTCTCCGACGCCGACTCGCACGCGGTTTCGCTGGTCGGCAGTGTGAGCGAGGCCAAGGTCAGCGAGAACACCATCAGCGGCCGCGGTCCGAGTGCCATCGACACCAAGCGGGCCGCGGACGTGAACATGCGGCGGTGGGACAACGACGACGGTCACTGGCACGACACCACTCCGTTCGTGGTCACGTTGAAGCGGTTCCTGCAGCCGTTGACCGCGATGTGGCTGCTGCTGGCCGCGCTGCTGGTCTTCACCGCGGCACGCGGTAGCCGGAGGATCCGGCGGATCGTCCACCCTTACGCTGACAAAGCACCGGTCAGCGATGGTGCGCCGGTGCCTGCGACAGCCGTTCCTGTGTCAGCCGATCCCCAGGGAGCCCGATGACAAGGCGTGAGTTGATCATCGCCGGGGCGTCCGCTGTCGCGGTGCTGCTGGTCGGGGCGGAGTGGTCGCGCTGGCGTGGCCGGATTCGTCTCCTTCGACCAACACCTCCGCGGATCCCTCGATCCCGACGGTGCCGCCGGCGCCCACCATTCCCACCATCACGGACAGTTCCCCGGAGCCGTCCAGCTCGGACTCCCCAACGGACTCACCTTCTGAGGACGAAGAGGGCGATTCCAAGAAGAAGCCTGAAGACGCGCCGCTCCTAGCGAACGCGCCGGCACCGGGCCAGGGTCAGCTGCCGAACTCGTCAGCCGTCAACTGCCCGGGTGCCAGTGCTGAGGTGTCCGATGCCAACGGTTTGAGCGAGGCGCTCAAGGACGCGAAGCCTGGTAGCAGCATCGCCCTGGCCGACGGCCGGTACGCCGGGAAGTTCGTGGCCGAGGTCTCCGGTACCGCGGAGCAGCCGATCTACCTTTGCGGCGGCGCGGGCGCAGTACTGGATGGAGAGAACGTGCGGGGTGGCTACGTCCTGCACCTGAAGAAAGCGAAGTACTGGCGACTCGTCGGGTTCACCGTGACGAACGGCCAGAAGGGCGTGATGGCGGACACCACCGTCGGCTCGGTGATCCAGGGGCTGACCGTGCACGACGTCGGCGACGAGGCGATCCACCTGCGCTCCAACAGCACGGACAACGTCGTCCTGCAGAACACCATCAGCAAGACGGGCCTGCGCCGGGACAAGTTCGGCGAGGGCGTCTACATCGGTACTGCGGTCAGCAACTGGTGCACCACGAACGACTGCAAGCCGGACCGCAGCGACCGCAACGTGGTCAAGGGCAACAAGATCTCGCAGACCACGTCCGAGGCGGTCGACATCAAGGAAGGCACCACCGGGGGTGTGCTGGAGGGAAACACCTTCGACGGTTCGGCGCTGAAAGGCGCGGACTCCTGGGTGGATGTCAAGGGCAACAACTGGTTGATCAAGGGCAACACCGGCACGAAATCGACCTTGGACGGCTTCCAGACCCATCAGATCCTGAAGGGCTGGGGCGACCACAACCTGTTCACCGGCAACGTCGCGGACGTCGACGGACCCGGACTCGGCTTCGCACTGCGCCCGGCCGAGGCGAACACAGTTGCCTGCGACAACAAGGCCGAGCGCGCCGCCCAAGGTCTGAGCAACGTCCCCTGTCACTGAAAGTTTCCAGCTTTTCCTTCACCTGAACTCATTTGGGGGGTTCTCCATGTCCGAAAAACCACGTCTCACCGTTCTCGGCACCGGGTATCTCGGTGCCACCCACGCGATCTGCATGGCCGTTCTCGGCTACGAAGTCCTGGGGATCGACACCGACGAGGCCAAGGTTGCCGCGCTCGCTGACGGCCGCGTTCCCTTCTACGAACCCGGCTTGCCCGAGATGCTGCGGAAGGCGCTCGACTCGGGGCGGCTCCGCTTCAGCACCGACATCGCGGAGGCCGCCGCCTTCGGTGACATCCACTTCGTCTGCGTCGGAACGCCCCAGGCCAAGGGATCACCCGCCGCCGATCTCACGTACGTCGACCAGGTGGTCTCGACGCTCGCGGTTCACTTGACCCGGCGTTGCCTGGTGGTCGGCAAGTCCACAGTCCCTGTCGGTACTGCGGATCGCCTGACCGAGATGCTCCACACGCTGTCGCCGGCCGGCACCGAGGTCGAGCTGGCGTGGAATCCCGAGTTCCTGCGCGAAGGATTCGCCGTCGAGGACACCATGCGTCCGGACCGGCTGGTCTTCGGGGTCTCGTCACCGTGGGCGCTCTCGCAGCTGGAGTCGGCCTTCGCTCCGTTGCTGGAGGCATCCGTTCCGGTGGTGGTGACGGATCTGCCGACGGCCGAGCTGGTCAAGGTAGCCGCGAACTCCTTCCTGGCAACGAAGATCTCCTTCATCAACGCGATGGCCGAGGTTTGCGAGAGCACCGGGGCCGACGTACAGCAACTGGCCGAGTCGCTGTCCTACGACCCGCGGATCGGCGGGCGGTTCCTGCGGCCGGGGCTCGGATTCGGTGGCGGGTGTCTGCCAAAGGACATCCGGGCATTCATCCACCGGGCGGAGGAGCTCGGGGTCGGGCAGGCGGTGTCGTTCCTGCGTGAGGTGGACGCGATCAACCAGCGGCGCCGGCAGCGGACGGTCGACCTGATCCGTTCGCAGGCGGGTGGGTCGCTGGCCGGCGTGACTGTTTGCGCACTGGGCGCCGCCTTCAAGCCGGACTCGGACGACATCCGGGACGCTCCGGCGCTGGATGTCGCCCGGCTCCTCGTGGCGGAAGGCGCGATCGTGCGCGTCTACGACCCGCAGGCGATGGAGAACGCCCGGCGCGCCTACCCCGACCTGCACTACGCGCCCAGCGTCGCCGAGGCGGCCGAGGGAGCCCACGTCGTCGCTCTCCTGACCGAGTGGGACCAGTTCCGCGAGCTCGACCCGAACTGGCTGGGCGAGATCGTCGCGGTCCGGGCGATCGTCGACGGCCGCCATGCCCTCGACCCGACCACCTGGCGCACCGCTGCCTGGGGCTACCGGGCACTGGGCCGCGCCGCCTGAGACCCCCACTTTGTGCACGGCCTGGCCGGCCCCCCACCACACCCGGCCACCCGTGCACAAAGTGGGCCTAGGCCGTAGGTCAGTCGGCCGGGCGGTTACGGAGGCGTTTCGTCTCGCCGCGGCGCTTCTTCTCGTCGAGGCGGCGCCGTACGGCGTTCTTGCTGGGCCGGGTAGGGCGTCTTTGCCGGGGTGGTGCCGCGATCCCCTCCCGGATCAACGCCGCCAGCCGGGTCCGTGCCGCCTCGCGGTTGCGCCACTGTGAACGGTGCTCGGAGGCCGTCACGGTCAGTACCCCGTCCACCAGACGCGAGCTCAGCCGCTCGAGGGCACGGGCTTTCAGTACTTCGTTCAGCGCGGTGGTCGCCGCCAGATCGAAGCTGAGCTCGACCCGGCTGTCGGTGGTGTTCACGGACTGCCCGCCGGGCCCGCTGGACCGCGAAAACCGCCAGCCAAGCTCTGCTTCCGGAATCACCACTCCGGCCCGCACCATCAGCCCACTGTCCATGACCCCATTCAATCCGATCCCGCGGCCACCCGCGCTGCCCCTTCCCGGTGGTTACGCTGCTGGCGTGCAGGAACCAACGGGGAAAGTTGATCGGGAGGAATTGCCCGAGCTGCAGGACATCAAGGTGCGCGGGCGGTCGCTACGGACCTGGGTCATCAGCGCGGGTGTCGTGCTGCTCGTGATCTCGGCCGCGTTCGGCGGGCTGGAGAAGGCGGCCGACGAGACTCCACAGGTCGGGGCGGGTACGGCGATCGACGCCGGGCAGTTCGAGGTGACGATCGAGCGGGTGGTGGTCGTGACGGATCTGAAGCCACTGTTCACTCCGGACGACGGTGGCGTCCTGCTCGCCGTGGTGACCACGATGAAGCTGACCGATGACACCGGCGTCACCCCGCCGAGAGACCTGATCCGGCTGATCGACGTACCGGGGGTGAAGGCGACCGAGGGAGCGCTCGGGACGACCAACCAGCGTGATCAGACCCCGAATCCGGTACTGACGCCCGATCGGGGCGAGATCGTCGCCTACGTCTGGAAGCTGCCCAAGGCCACGGATCTCCCCAAGGAGGTCAAGCTGACCGTGCAGGGCTACAAGCACGTGGACGAGTCGGTGCTGGACCACTACGAGAAGTGGAACACGGACAAGATCGCCGCGGAGAGCACTGTCACGGTCAAGGACAACACGAAATGACCGCCCGCAAACTGGTGAACGTCGTCCTGGTCGCCGTGGTGCTCGTCGCGATCGTCGGCCTCTACCGGCTGACGCCGACGCGGAAGGACATCCAGCAGCCGGTCGCGGTCAAGGGCGTCATCGGCAAGCCCGTGAAGACTCCGCGGTTCGAGCTGACCGTCGAGGGAGTACAGCTCAGCAAGAAGTTGCGGGTGCCGCGGACCACGCCCGATCGCGACACCCTGAGCGATTTCGTCGTGGTCAGCGCGGTCGTCAAGGCGACCCGCGAACCGATCCACCTGCAGAAGGTGGAGATCCGGACCTCCGACGGCATCACCTATCTCGGGGCCAACCGCAGCGGCCTGAAGCAGGTGGATCTGACCGGGTTCGAGTTCGCGCCGGACATCCCTGCCCGTGGGTCCTTCGTGGTCGAGATGCCGGCCGATCAGTTGCCCGGGGCAATTTTGCTGGTGACGGAGAGGTCGATCTTCACCGCCTTGGAGCCGCAGGCAACGGTCCCGCTCGGGGTCGAGAAGGACCAGTTGGATGCCCTGCGCAAGGACGTGGCGATCTTCACGACCGCGAGTGACCTGTGATCGGCGCGCGCCGGGCCAAGCGCGGCTGGTTCCGGAGGAACTCCATTGCCCTGGCCACCCTGGTGATCACCATCCCGCTGGCGGGCTGGTGGACCACTCGGAGCGACTACAAGTCCTGGTACGACGGCGAACCCCGTGACCCCGTGATCGTCGCCGCAGCCGGTACGGCGTACGCGGACGCCACCTGGTACGCCGCGAGCGTCGAGGTGGATCCCGATCCCAAGCCGAAGTCCCAGCCCGAAACCCTGCCGCCGGGGACGACCCGTGTCCGCGTGTACCTCCGGCTCCAGGTGGACGACCTGGCCAAGGTGGAATCGCTGGGAGGCTGCCTCGTCCACGTCCGGGCGCCGGACGGGCGGATCTGGGACGAGTCGATCCTCGAGGACGATTTCCAGGACCGGCCGACCGGTTGCACCGGCGGCTACGACGACAAGCTCCAGACCTGGCGGGATCCCCGGATCGCGCCGTACTACCTCAAGCCGCAGGCGAAGAAGCCCTTCGAGACGGTCGCGGTCTTCGTCGTACCGACCGGCGTCGCGGCCACCGTCCAGCCGACCATCACCTGGGCTACGAGACTGCCTCAGTATCTGGCATTCCCGAGGTAGCCGCGGTCAGGTCGGTGACGCCCTTGTCCTCCCCTTCGTCCGGTGGCGCCTGTACTGCGCGCGTCCGGGTCCGCAGGTAGCCCGCGAGACCACCGATCATCCGGTCGTACGCCGCCGCCAGCAGGCTCACCTGGAGCATGATCTTCAGGCCGTTCGTGACCAGGTCCAGCGGCTCGTCGATCACCTGCCAGAACTGCAGCGAATGCGGCCCGAGCACGTAGTCGCGCAGTACGATCCACACTTCGCTGGCCAGGTAGGTCACCACCGCCCAGGCCAGGAAGTAGCCGAGCAGCGGGCGGAGGCCGGACCGCACGACGAGGCGGAAGGCGTCCATCACCGGCCGCCAGCGGTCCCGCCAGTCGGACACCATCGAGTTGCCGGCCACCCGGACGAGCCGCGGCGTCCGCTCCCAGCGACGGGTGATCCGGTCGAACCGCCAGCGCGGCTGGACCTTGTCCGCCTTGTGCACGGCCCGCCCGTAGATCACCGCGGTCATCGTGATCCACATCAGCGGCAGCACGGCCGCGGTCCACAGATCACCGATGCCGGCGGCAAGGAACCCGGTGACGTCGTCCCAGATCTCGCGGACCTGCGCCACACCGAGCACGTGGTCCAGCAGCCAGATGTAGCCGTCGTGGACCCAGACCCACGCCTGGCGCTCCTGCAGCCAGCCCTTCGGCGAGGGCAGGTAGGAGGTCGCCTGGTAGGCGACCACGAAGAGCCACAGGGCTTCCAGGTAGGTCACGAAGAGCCGCCGCACCGGCCCGCCTGCGGAACCCTTCCGCTTCTTGAAGATCAACCGCAGCAGGTACGCCGTGACGCCGAGGCCGATGAACAACCACGTCGAGAGCGACTGGAGTCCCGCCGAGGCCGCAGCGACTGTGCCTCCGGTGAGCACGGTGGCGCCGATCTCGTTGACCCTGTGGACGGCCAGGTCGTACTCGTAGGAGTACGCCTCCGCCTGGAGGAACTTGTAGGCCGCATAGAACGCCAGGAACGGCAGTAGGGCGGTGGCGACTGCGTCGATCGGGCGGTGTTCTTTGCCCGGCTCCACCCCGTCGGGGGCCAGTACGCCCTCGGCGACTGCCCGGCGGTGGAACGGCAGCTCGCTCCGCAGCACGAGGAACATCGTGACGTACATGGCCAGGGAGATGACTACCAGCAGCGCGAGGACCGCGATGCCGGCCGCCGCCACCTTCGCGCCCGCCTGGACTGCGATCCACTGGGCCCCGCGGTGGGCCAGCTCGGCGATCAGGAAAACGGCGAGCAGGCGCGGCCAGGCCCGGCCGAACAACGCCCCCGCACGACCCACCGTAGTGAGCAAGGTCCCCGAATCCTGTGCCACAAGCGCTGAATCTACCCCCGGACAGGCGCACTACCGCTGGTCCAGCGCGCGGTGTTCCGGGGGCGTGCCGCGGCGGTCAGCCGCTGCTGTCAACCGCTGGTGTCAGCCGCCGGCGAAGGGAGGGAGGGCGTCTACCTGGGCGCCGTCGCTGAGCGGGGCGGTGAGGTCGACGCGCTCGCCGTCCAGCAGGAACGAGCAGATGCCGAGGACCCGGCCCAGCTCAGGGCGACCGACGGAGACGGTGTCGACCAACTCCTTGACCGAGTCGGCCTGCGCGGTCGCGGTGGACTCACCCGCCGCGGCGCGCGCGGCGGCGAAGTACCGGATGGTTACTTCCGCCATATGGGAGATGCCTCACCTTTCGATTAAGTCTTGGAGTATTATGTCAGCTTGCTGTTGCAAACCAGTGTCTCGGGCCCCCGGCAATGACGCCGCTGGGGCCTGACGTGCTTCAGGACCGGATCACTCCTGGGAGATCCGACTAGCCGCACAAGGAGACAGCGTGAGTACGTTGCTGCTGCTGACGAACGCGCTGCAGGCCTCTACAGAGGTCCTGCCGTCGCTTGCCCTGCTGCCCCACCAGATCCGGATCCTGCCCGCCGAGGTTGCCGCGCTTGTCGACGCGCCCGATGCCGACGCGGTGCTGCTGGACGCCCGACGGGACCTGGTCTCGGTCCGCGGGGTGTCCCGGCTGATCCGCACCACCGGCGTCGACGTCCCGCTGATCCTGGTGGTCACCGAGGGCGGACTGACCGCGGTGAACGCGGACTGGGGCGCGGACGATGTACTGCTCGACACGGCCGGCCCGGCTGAGATCGAGGCCCGGCTCCGGCTGGTGATCGGCCGTCTCGCGGCCGCCCGGAACGAGGACCCCGACACCACGCTGATCCGCAGCGGTGACGTGGTGATCGACGAAGCCTCGTACACGGCGAAGCTGAACGGACGGGCGCTCGACCTCACCTATAAGGAGTTCGAGCTGTTCAAGTTCCTCGCACAGCACCCCGGCCGCGTGTTCACGCGCGAGCAGTTGCTGCAGGAGGTCTGGGGCTACGACTACTTCGGCGGCACCCGGACGGTGGACGTCCATGTCAGGCGCCTGCGGGCCAAGCTCGGCCCGGAGCACGAGTCCCTGATCGGCACCGTCCGCAACGTCGGCTACCGCTTCGTCATCCCGCCCAGCACCCAACGCGAAACCGCCGACGTCACCGTCTGACCGCCCCCGAGACCAGCAGACCTGCCACCCTGGCGGGGCGGTGGATCACGTGACTCAGCCGGAGGTGCGAGGACCGGCCTAGGCCGGAATCCGGCCTTGGACCAGACCGCGTTCTTCCTGCTACCTTGCGTATTCGGTCTTTTCACGGAAGGTGACCGATGGCGCACGCTCCGACTTCGCACCGTCGCGGTGCCCGTGCTTCGCACCGCAGCGATCGCTCCGACGGACCGATCCAAATAACCACCTGGCTCGGCCTGACCTTCGCCCTACTCCTTGGCCTGGTCCTGGTCAGCCGCGACCACGTCGGCGTCCACGCCGCCGGGGTCACCCTGCTGATCATGCTCGTGCCGCTCACGGTCGCCGTGTACGGCAGCGCCCTCCGCCGGGGGCTCGGCTCAGGCCGGGCAGCCATCTCGACAGCGATCGCGCTGACCGTCGTCGTCCTCAAGTTCCTGATCTGAACCCCGCCGGCACGCGGGTTGTCCGCGAGGGAACAACCCGGGCGCGCGGCGTACCGCAGTACGGGTCAGGAACCGGTGCTGATCCGGTCCGTCGGACCAGGGGTGTACGGGTCGTGCGCTGCCAGGTACTTGGCGAAGGCATCGATGTCGAGACCGCCGAAGAACTTGTCCGTCCCGGTGGTGAAGGCCGGGAAGCCGTCACCGCCGTCGGCGAGGAAGTTGTTCGTGACGACCCGGTACGACGTACCGTCCACCAGCGGCTGACCCGCGATCTTGATGGAGCCTGCCACCACCTTCGACCCCGCGGCGGCCGCCGGGTTCCAGGTGTAGGTGATCCCCGCGACCTGGAGCACCTTGAACTTCGGTGCCTCCGGCCCGTTCAGCCCGGAGAACTGCTGCTCCAGCAGGGCCTTGATCTGGGTACCGGTCAGGTCCAGCGACACCATGAAGTTGTTGAACGGCTGCACGGTGAACGCCTGGCCGAAGGTGACCGCCCCGCCGGTCGAGGCCAGATCAGCCCGGATCCCGCCCGGATTCATGAACGCCGCCACCGGGGTCTTCCCGTTGGTCACCGTGGTCGTGTCCGCGAGCTGGGCGTCGGCGATCAGGTTGCCCAGCGGCGACTCCAGTGAGTCGTCCGTCGTCCGCGGCACCGTCGGCGTGGTGATGTGACCGATCACCTTGCTCTCGATCGGGGCCACCAGGGTCTGGTACTTGCCGATCAGCTTGGTCAGCTGCTCGTCCTTCGGCACGTCCTGGGTGACGATCCGGTTGTTCGCGAGCGTGTTCAACCGGTCCACGTCGTGGGTGGTGTTGTTGATGCTCAACCGCACCTCGGTGACGAGCTTGCCGAAGGAGGCCGCGCTGGTGACGAGCCGCGGCTTGCCGGCCGGGTCGTTGATCGAGCAGTTGTACGCCGTGTGGGTGTGGCCCGAGATGATCGCGTCGATCGCGGGGTCGAGGTTCTTGGCGATGTCGGTGACCGGTCCGGAGATGCCCGGGCAGCTGTTGTACGCCTTCGGGTCGACCGGGAAACCGCCCTCGTGCAGCAGCACCACGATCGACTCGATGCCCTGCTTCTTCAGCTTCGGCACCAGCTTGTTCGCCGTCTCCACCTCGTCGGTGAAGCTCAGCCCGGCGACCCCGGCCTTGGTCACGATGTTCGGGGTGTCCTCGAGCGTCATACCGATGAAGGCGACCTTCTGACCGTTCTTGAACTTCTTCACCGTGTACGGGTCGAACAGCGTCTTCTGGGTGTTCTCGTAGAAGACGTTCGCCGACAGGTAGTCGAAGTCGGCGCCCTTGAACTTGTTCTTCTTGTCCGGGCAGGAGTTCTGGTTGTTCTGCCCGTCGCCGTCGTTCAGGCAGCCGCCGTTCTGCATCCGGAGCAGCTCGTGCCAGCCCTCGTCGAACTCGTGGTTGCCGACCGACGCGGCATCCAGGCCCATCTCGTTCATCGCCTCGATGGTGGGCTCGTCGTGGAACGCGGCGGACAGCAGCGGCGAGGCCCCGATCAGGTCGCCCGCCGCCACAGTGGCGGTCTCCTGGCCCTGTGCCTTGGCGGACGCTCGCAGTTGCTCGAGATGAGTCGCGAGGTACTCCGCGCCGCCGGCAGGCGTGCCGTTCACGTTGCCGCTCGAGCTGGTCGCGCTGTTCGGCAGCAGGTTGCCGTGGAAGTCGTTGATCGCGAGCAGCTGGATCTGGGTGTGCGTCGGCTTCGGTTTCGGCGACGCCGCCTGGGTCACGGTTCCCCCCGTGGCCAAGCCGAGCACCACAGCGGCCCCGGCGGCCAGCAGGCCAACGGCCCGCGGTCCCCTGAACCACGCTTTGTCTCGTCCTGTGAAGGCCATTTCTTTCTCCGTCTTCGATGGTCCGCCGCGCTCCTCGTTGGACGCGACCCGCGAAAATTACCCCGACATTGCCTGCCTCTCCAAGGACCTGAGCATGAACTTCTCCTGCACCCACCTACCGTTAGGGCGTGACCCTCGAAGCAGTGCCCTCACCGTTGCCCTCGGCCACGGCCGCCGCCGTCACCGAACTCGCTCGCTCGGCCGCTCAGAGCGACGGCGTGAACCCGCTGTCGGAGCACACCCTGCTCCACCTCGACGGCGAACACCCCGGCGACGTCCACGTCCTCGCGTACGCCGGTGAGCCCGGCACGCTAGAGGTCTCCGGCATCCAGAGCGCCGGCAATCTGATCGGCTACGCCGCCCTGGGACCGGATGGCTCGGCTGAGCTGGTCGTATCCCCCGCAGCCCGCCGCCACGGAACCGGTACTGCGCTACTCCGGATGCTGATGGACCACGGCGGCTCGCGGCTCCGGGTGTGGGCGCATGGACGGCTACCGGGCACTGACGAACTCGCGGCACGACTCGGGCTCGAGGTAGCACGCGAGCTGTACTTCCTCCGCCGGGAATCCGCCCCCCTCCCGTCGGAACCAGCCTGGCCGGACGGAATCGAAGTACGGACATTTGTGCCAGGGCAGGACGAGGCCGCTTGGCTCGAGGTGAACGCGCGCGCCTTCGCCCATCACCCGGAGCAGGGCAGTTGGGATGCCGCGGACCTGGCAGACAGACTCGAGCAGCCTTGGTTCGATCCGGCCGGCTTCTTCCTGGCAGTGGACAGCTCAGGCAAGCTCGCCGGCTTCCACTGGACCAAGGTTGAGGACGGCGTAGGCGAGGTCTACGTGGTCGGCGTCGACCCATCCCACCAAGGGTCCGGCCTGGGCAAGGCCCTGACCCTCCACGGCATCCGCCACCTCCAGGACGACCGAGGAGTCCCAGCAGTCGTCCTGTACGTCGACGGCACCAACACCGCAGCCAGATCCCTCTACACCAAGCTCGGCTTCACCACAGCCGCCCTAGACGTCCAATTCGCCCCCACAGGCACCGTCTGACCCGCCCTGATTTCGGCCAGCCGGCCCATGTAACGCCGCCTCCCAGAACCCTGCGACCGGTGTCACACAGAAATCATCCGCTCACATCGCGTCATAAATCCCCCACTCCCACGTCCCACCAATAACCAGGAGCCGTCCGAGCCTCTCACCCCCCAGCCGGGCGGCTCCTGGCCCCCAACCGACTTATCCACAGGCACCCCGTCACACCCCGCAGCGAGCCCCTTCACCCAGTTACGATCGAGGCCAACTACGGAGGGCTGACACTCGTGACGTACCGCAACAGGCTGACGATCCTTACCCTTGCCTGCCTGACCACCACCCTCCTCGCCGCATGCAGCTCAACCAGCCCCGAGGCCGGCCGCCCCAACACCGCCCCGCCCACGACGGCCCCCACCGCGGTCCCTACATCCACCACTCCCCCCAATTCATCGACCCCGCCGTCCGTGGCGCCAGATCGTCCGTCTACGGCCAATGGACTGACCCTCGCAGCGGCGGAGGTCTTCGTGAGGTACTACAGCGACCTCATGAACTACGCATCCAGCAGCGGCGACGGAGCTGCGATGCTCAGGGCGAGCGACGCTGGCTGCGAGAACTGCAAGGCCTACGCAGACTTCGTCAAAATATCCAACGCAGCGAATGGCCTCCTGACAGGCGACTATCGCGAGCACATTACGGATGTCTCCGAACTTGTCCGGGGCCAGAGCGGCAAGGTCGGTGGCTCCGCGAGCGTCAAAGTCGGGGCTTACATCAGCCGCGAGACGCCCTCGGCCACGCCGATCGTGAGCGAGGCGACGAACTACAAACGCGAGTTCGCTTTGTCACCGCAGGGTGGTAACTGGGTGATGTATGAAATGAAACTTGTAGAACAATGACTAGCGCCAAGCGTCTCATTGGAATGCTTTCATTGATTGGTACGGCACCCTGCCTGGCAACCGGTCCAGTAGCCGCGAGCGCGCAGGCACCAACCGTCTGGCACACCTCAGCAGCAGGCACTAATAGCCAAGAGGTAGGTCCAACCGCTCCGCCGCCGACTAAGGCGAAGAAAACAAAGGATGGAACGCAAGTGCAGTCGGAGCGCAAGATCACCGGCCGCGTCGACGAAGGCAGGCCCGCGAAGTCCCCTAAAAAGGCGGCGGCAAGTGACAGCAAGCCGAAGAAGCAACCCAGGTCTCTAGCCCGGCCGCCGGCGCGTGGCGATATCAGACTCAACGTCGGGCTCTGTGGGCAGATGGGACCTGAGGGGAATATGCCAGGTCCCCTCAGATGCGAGATGGAGTTGGTTGATACGCCGGATCCGACGGTGCCGCCTGAGGTGGTGCAGCCGCCGCGGCCGCAGGATGTGACGTGGGAAGAGGTTTTGACTGAGTCCAAGAATGTGGCGTTTCCGCCGCGGCGCGTGATGGTGCAGCCTGCAGAGCGGACGCTGGTCAATCTCGACACGATTGTGTACACAACCGAGAGCGGGATATCGACGGATGTCGTTACGCTGTTGGGGTTTCCGGTCGAGGTTGAGGCGACACCGATCAGTTACACCTGGAACTTCGGCGACGGTGGTCCGAACCTCATCACGACCACGCCGGGGAAGCCGCATCCTGCCAAAGAGATCACGCATAAGTACCTGAAGCGCGCCTCAGTCAATCTCACGCTGACGACCAACTACGCAGCCCGCTTCAACGTCGCCGGCACCGGCTGGCAGTACGTCGCCGGGACCGTCCCGATCACTGGCCCCGCCACCGCGCTGCTCGTGCGGGAGGCCGTACCAGTGTTGGTGGATCCGCCTAACTGAGTTAGCGGAGGGGTAGGTGGGTGGTTATTGTCGCGCCGCCTAGTGGGAGGCCGTTTTGGGCTGTGGTGGTGCCGTTGTGGGCTGTTGTTATTGCTCGGACTATTGCCAGACCCAGGCCGGCTCCGGAGGTGCCGGGGGTTCGGGCGGCGTCGCCTCGGACGAAGCGTTCGAAGGCTGAGTCGAGTACTTGGGGTGGGATGCCGGGGCCGTCGTCGGCGATCTCGAGGGTGGCTGTTGTCGTGGTGTGGGTGACTTCTATGCGGGCCGTTCTCGCGCCGGCTGTGGCGCTGTTGTTCAGAAGGTTCGCGAGGACCTGACGGAGTCGGTCGGCGTCTCCTTGGACGGTGGTGGGCTCGCCGGTGACCTCGATCTGCAGGCCTAGGACGGGTCCCAGGCGGCGGGACTCGGCGATTGCGAGGTCCAGGAGGTCGACGGGTTCGCGGCGGACGATCAGGGAGCCGGCTCGTTCGCGGGCGAGGAGCAGTAGGTCGTCCGCGAGTCGGGACAGGCGCTCGGCCTCGCTGAGGGCGGCGACCAGTGAGCGTTCTACCTCGGCCGGTTCTGCGAGTGCTGACAGGGCGAGTTCGATCTCGCCCCGGAGTACTGCGACGGGGGTGCGGAGTTCGTGGCTGGCGTCGTCGACGAAGGCGCGTTCGCGGGCGAAGGCGACTCGGAGCCGGCCGAGCATGTCGTCGAGTGTGCGAGCCAGTCGCGCGACCTCGTCGTCACCTGGGATGGCGGGAAGTCGGCGATCCGTCTCGACGGAGGAGATCGCAGCCGCCTCGCGCGTGAGGATGTCGACCGGCCGGAGCGCCGCCCGGACCACCAGCCGGCCTGCCAGGGCGAGGAGGCCGACAAGCACGGGAGCGGCGAGGAGCAGGATGACCAGTAGGCGTTCACGTGCGGCTTCCAGCGGTTTCGCGGATACACCGACCGCCAGAATCTGCCCCGACTCCAGTTGCACCGACATGCGCCGTACCGACGTCGAGTGGGCGTCGATCGACACCGACCGGGTGATGGGAGCGTCGCGCTGGAGCTCTGTGACTTCGGCGGTCGTGAGCAGTCGGCCGCCGCCGAGGGATGGTGAACTTGCGACCACTGCGCCGTCGGCCGTGTAGAGCTGCGCGAGTGGGTCGCGGGCGACTGCGCCGGTGTCGCCGGCGCGCAGGGCAGCCGAGATGTCGCCGCCGCGGATGGAGAGGTCCTGGTCGAGTGCTGAGGTGAGCTGGCTGGCCAGGGCGAGGTAGAGCAGCACTAGGCAGAGGCCCAGTCCGAGGGCCGAGCCGACGACGAACACGAAGGTCACGCGGGCGCGGAGCGAGCGCGGTAGCAGTCGCATCGTGCGCACCTCCGTCGTCGCAGCCCCTGAGGGCGATTGTCCGTGCGTGGATGCTCGATCACATTGCAGCTCGCTGTAATACCTCAGATCGCAGGCCGGACGGCTTTCAGCGTGTTCTCATGTGGTTGGGGTGAGGCTGGGAGGCGTGAGTAAGCACCAGTCGCAGCCTCCTTCTTCGGCCCAGCATCGGCTCGGGCTGGTGGGTCTTCGACGGGCCGAAGGCTGGGAGTTGCACCCTGGTGTGCGGTCGGCCGACGGCCGGGACCGGGCGGCTGACCTGGCCCGCGACGTACTGGGATCGTGGACTTTCGCGGTGGTAGCGGCCGCCCTGGTTGTGGCGAGCGTCGTGATGTCGGTACGCCGGGACCACGCGGCCGGTGCGGCTTCCTTGCTGAATGTGGTGGTGTCCGGCCTGGTCCTGCTGGAACTGTCCGTCGTACTGATGACTGCTCGCCGGTCCGACGAGATGGCGGGCGAAGTGGCTCTCTTCGAGCTCGAGTCGGACCGGCGTTCCGCCGCTGCGGTCGAGGATCTCCGGGATGAGGTCGAACGGCTGCGAGGCGATCTGGCACGACTCACCGCCCGCCTGCAGACCTCTGCCCGCCCGATCGACGAGACGCGCCAGACCGACGAGACGCGCGGGTGAGAAGAGTGGCGGCAGCAGGAAGCACAGCTTCCCGCTAGCACCGAGGACGGGCGCTGAACTCGAACCTACGCTCACAGTTATGCGGTTGCTCGTAGTGGAAGACGATCCCGGGATGGCCGATCTGCTGGCCCGTAGCCTGCAGCGCGAGGGCTATGCGGTGGACAGCGCGACCACCGGCGAGGACGCGCTGTGGAGCGCCAGCGAGAACGAGTACGACGGGGTAGTGCTCGACGCGATGATCCCTCCGCCGGACGGATTCGAGGTCTGCCGACGGCTGCGGGCGGAAGGACGGTGGGTGCCGGTGCTCATGCTCACCGCGCGGGACGCCGTACAGGATCGGGTGCGGGGCCTGGACGCCGGCGCTGACGACTACCTGGTGAAACCGTTCGCTCTGGCGGAGTTGCTCGCCCGGGTTCGTTCGCTCACCCGGCGGGGCCCACTCGAACGTCCCACCGTCCTGCAGGTCGGCGATCTGACGCTGGATCCCGCGTCACGCGCCGTCCAGCGCGGAAGGGTCGAGGTCGACCTCTCGCCGAAGGAGTTCGCCCTGCTCCACGAACTCATGCGCAGGCCGGGCGAGGCGCTCAGCCGCACCCATCTGATCGACCACGTCTGGGACTTCGCGTACGACGGTGGGTCGAACGTGGTCGAGGTCTACATCCGCTACCTCCGGCAGAAGGTCGATCGCCCCTTCGGCCGCGAGACCATCCGCACGGTCCGCGGCGCCGGCTACCGGCTCGACCCCGAGCACTGAACACCGACCCCGGCGGGTCAAATGCCGGGAGAAGAACGCTGCCGAAGGAGCGACGATGCGGGCGCTGACCGTCCGACCTGGCGTGAAGGACTCGTTGAGCATCAGGGAGGTGCCGGAGCCACCGCCCGCGGAAGGCACGGTGCTGGTCAGAGCGCTGGCGCTTGGCCTGTGCGGCACCGACTCCGAGATCATCAACGGCGAGTACGGCGAGGCGCCGCCGGGCGAGGACTTCCTCGTACTCGGCCACGAGAACCTGGGCACCGTCGAGGAGGCTCCGCCGGGCAGCGGACTGTCTGTCGGTGATCTGGTGGTCGGGATCGTGCGCCGGCCCGACCCCGAGCCCTGCGCCGCCTGCGCGGTCGGCGAATGGGACATGTGCCGCAACGGCCGCTACACCGAGCACGGGATCAAGGGTTTGCACGGATTCGCCCGCGAACGGTGGCGAGCTGAGCCGGACGCCGTCGTACGGGTGGATGCCTCGCTCGGACGGCTGGGAGTCCTGCTCGAACCGGCCACCATCCTCGCGAAGGCCTGGGAGCAGATCGAGCGGATCGGGCACCGAGCGTTCTGGCAACCACAGGTGGTCGCCGTCACTGGCGCCGGCCCGGTGGGTCTGCTCGCGGCCCTGCTGGGTGTCCAGCGCGGCCTGACCGTGCACGTGTTCGATCGCGTCACGGACGGACCGAAGCCAGACCTTGTCCGCTCGTTGGGTGCGACCTATCACCACGACTCGGTACCGGACTCCGGGCTCAAGGCCGATGTAGTGATCGAATGCACCGGGGTGCCGGACGTCGTGGTCGACGTGGCGAGGAACCACGCGTCCGACGCGATCGTGTGCCTGACCGGTGTATCGGGCGTCGGTACGCCGCTGCCGGTTGACGTCGGCGCGCTCAACCGGGACGCGGTACTCGGCAACGAGGTCATCTTCGGGACCGTCAACGCGAACCGGCGACACTACGAGCAAGGCACCCAGGCACTCGCCACCGCCGACGGTCAGTGGTTGAGCCGGTTGATCACCCGCACCGTTCCGCTCGACCGCTACCGCGAGGCGTTCACCCGGCAGCCGGACGACGTCAAGGTCACGCTCGACCTCGAGCCGACCCACCAATGACCCAAGCGAGAACTCAGCCGGGGAGCCAGCCGACCCGGCCGATCAGGTACGTCGCGCCGACGAGCGCCACGATGTCGATCAGCGCATGCGCAACGACGAGTGGCATCACCCGGCCCCAGCGCCGGTAGAGGAAGACGAACAGCACCCCCATCACCACGTTGCCGGCGAAACCGCCTAGCCCCTGATAGAGGTGATACGAGCCGCGGAGGAGTGCGCTGGCCGCAGTACTGCGGCGGTTGGACCACCCCAGTTGCCCAAGGCGACGGGTGAAATAGCCGAGCACGATGACTTCTTCCAGTACTGCGTTCTGCACCGCGACCGCGACCAGGATCGGGATGCGCCACCAGGTATCCGGGAGCTGCGCGGGATCGACCGTGAGATTGATGCCGACGGCAACCGCCGCGAGGTAGAAGGCCAGACCTGCTCCGCCGACGCACGCGGCCACCGCCGTACCGCGCAGCAGGTCGCGTTGGCGGTCGCTGAGGTCGAACCCCAAGGTCCGCAGGGATTCGCCGCCTCGCGCCAAGAAGTGCGCGACCAGGACCACCGGTACCAAAGCCGTCGCGATCCCGAAGACCTGCCAGGCGAGGTCCAGCCAGGGACGGCCCGGAGCAGCCGAGCCGACGATCACCGTCGTCTGATCGCTGAGCCCCTTGTGCGAGGTCAGCGAACCGGTGAAGGAGATCAATGCCGAGACCCCGGAAGCGCCGAGCGACAGCGCTAGAACCAGCCACACCTCCCCCACCCAGACGCGGCGCCCGGTTGCCGCGGACGATGCGGCTGGCCGGGCACCAGAGTCGGGGGCGGGCACTGGCACTAGGCGGCCTTGGGCGGGATGACCACGACGGGGCACGGCACCCGGAACACCAGTTGCGGCGCGAGCAGGCTGGCCTTCGCCCGGCTCAGGTCGCTGGGACGCGGCGGGTCGAGGACGAGCAGATCAGCATGCTCGACAGCAGCCAGTACGACCTGCAGCGTCGACCCGTGCACCGCGGCGCGAGTGGCGTCGTTCCCGGCCCCGAGGGCGTCATCAACCATCCGGGCAAGTCTGGCATCGGCATCGGCCTGGGGGTCGGCCGGGCTCAGGCTCGGAGCCAGCGGCGGTCGCGCGCCGGGAGCGGCGGGCGGCCGCGCCGGGCGCCAAGCCATCACCGCGTGCACCCGCGCCTTGCGGAGTCGCGCCTCGGCGGCGGCCCATCTCAGCGCCTCCCGCGAACCCGTCGCCGGGTCGATCGCGACCACGATCAATTCACTCATGACGTCACCTCCGACGGGCCGGACTGCTCACCAGGGACGCCCCGGGCCACAGCGGACAGCGGTCTGGCGATGTCCTCGAGCGACTTGCGTTCGGCGTCCACTCCGAAGAACCAGGCGATCAGGCCGCCCGCGATCATGATCACCGCTCCGATCACATAACCCCAGGTCAGCGGGGTCTTGTCGGTCCCCGAGCCGATCAGCCGACCGAACAGCCACGGCGCCACCACACCGCCGGCGCCCTGCGAGATGGCGAAGAAGAACGAGATCGCCTGGCCGCGCAGTTCCAGCGGGAAGATCTCGCTGACGGTCAGGTAGGCGGACGACGCACCGGCAGAGGCGAGGAAGAAGATCACACACCACAGCGCGGTCTGGGTCGTCGCATTCAGCAGGCCGGCGTGGAAGAGCGCTGCCGAGCCGAGCAGCAACACCCCCGACACTCCGTAGGTGAACAGGATCATCTTGCGCCGGCCGATCGTGTCGAACAGGTGCCCGATGAGCAGTGGCCCGAGCAGATTGCCCAGCGCGAACGGGAAGAAGTAGTAACTCGTGTGAGCCTTCGGTACGCCGTAGAAGTGCTGGAGCACCAAGGCGTAGGTGAAGAAGATCGCGTTGTAGAGGAACGCCTGCGTCACCATCATCGAGAACCCGAGGAACGATCTCGACGGGTAGTCCCCGAAGAACACCTTCGCCATCCGCAGGTAGGAAACGCTGACGACGGGTGTGACCTCGAGCGCCTTGCTCTCGGGAACCGGCGTCAGCTTGACCCCTTGAGCCTCTGCCCGCTGCTCGATCGCCGTGACCGTTCGCTCCGCTTCCTCCTCCCGCCCGTGCGTCATCAGCCAGCGCGGGCTCTCCGGGATCGTCCGGCGCAGGAAGATGATGATCAGACCGATCACCGGTCCGATGAAGAAGCCGATCCGCCAGCCCAGGTCGACCGGGACGTGGTCGGAAACCAGGTAGAGGTTGGCCGCCGCTCCGAACGCCGCGCCACCCCAGTACGTCCCGTTCACCGCGATGTCGACCCGACCGCGGTAGCGCGACGGGATCAGTTCGTCGATGGCCGAGTTGATCGCCGTGTACTCGCCGCCGATCCCCATCCCGGCGATGAACCGGAAGATCAGCAGGAACCACAGGCTGAACGACAGACCGCCGATCCCACTCGCCACCAGGTAGACGCCCAGCGTGACGATGAAGAGCTTCCGGCGCCCGAGCCGGTCGGTGATGCGCCCGAAGAACAACGCGCCCACGACCTCGCCCGCCAGATATACCGAGCCGACGGCGCCGACCTGCGCGGCGGACAAGCCCAGCGTGCTCTGGTAACCCGCCTGCGACACGATCTGGATCTCCAGGCCGTCGAGCACCCAGGAGACGCCGAGTCCGACGACCACGAGCCAGTGGAATCTGGTCCACGGCAACCGATCCAGCCGGGCCGGCACCAGACTGCGGACCGGGCCGAGTTCCTTCGCAGAAGTCATGGCACTCATCGGAAACTCCTCTCACCACGCCTGCTCTCCGAGCCTGAACCGCCGATCATGAGAAGGCTGTGAGAACGTCACGGCGCAGCGGCTGGGTCCTGTGGCTCGGGGTAGCCGAACGGTGCGATACCGGCCTGCAACGTGACCGGGGCAGCGTTCTCGAAGGTCAACGTGACCGGGAAGTACTGTCCAACCGTCACTGCTTGCTGCAGGCCTTCGAGAACGATCTCGGTGGTCGACTCGAGATCGACGAATCCTCCGGCCGGCAAGGAGATCGCGGAGACACGATGTCCGTCCTGCTCCAGCTGGACGTTGGCAGCGAGCGTCGTGGAGACCCCGACGAGAGCATCCGGGGTCGTCGCGGACTGGTTCGTGATCGCCAACCGGAGCGGCGTACTGGCTCCGGCTGTGTCGCCCTGGGGGCCGTCGATCCAGATGTCGCTGACGGTGACCTGGCCCGAATCGGCGTCGACACCGCCGCTCGGCAGGTCCTGGTACGGATCACCCACACTGCAGCCCGTCACCACGCCCACCGCAAGCAGGGCCGGCAACCATTTGATGGCCTTGCGGCCTAGCCGGGTCCTAGTCATCTCAAGCTCCTCGTTCCGATTTGCGACCGTTGGTATCAACGGTGACAAGGAGCTGATGAGAAATCCGTGAAAGCCGATCAGCCCGGATTCAAGGTGTTCTTGACGGCGGTGGCGATGCGGAGTTGGGCGGCTCGGGTTTCGCCGCCGAGGGCGAGGATGCTGGCGAAGCCGTGCATCATGCCGGGCTCGCAAACGAGTTCGACCGGTACGCCGGCCTTCGCCAGCCGTTCGGCGTATTCGTTGCCCTCGTCCCGCAACGGGTCGAAGCCACCAGTCACCACGTACGCCGGCGCGACACCGCTCAGGTCCTCGGTGAAGATCGGCGAGATGAGCGGATCCGACCGCACCGACGGATTCGGGGTGTAGTGGTCGCGGTACCAGTTGATGTCTTCCTCGGTCAGGAAGAACCCTTCACCGAACAGATCACGACTCGGGCGGCGTCCGACGAGATCCACTGCCGGATAGATCAGCACCTGGAGCGCCGGTGCCGGCAGGCCCCGGAGTACACACTGCTGGGCGACGACGGCGGACAGGTTGCCGCCTGCGCTGTCGCCGCCGACCCCGACCAGGGACGGGTCGACGCCGAGATCCTCGGCGTGCTCCACGGCCCAGGAGAAGGCGGCGATGGCGTCCTCGGCCGCGACCGGCGCCTCGGCCTCCGGAGCCAGCCGGTAGTCGACGGAGAGGATGCGGACGCCGGCCTCGTTGGCCAGGTCCCGGCAGTACGCGTCGTGGCTGTCGAGATCGCCGACGACCCAGCCGCCACCGTGGAAGAACACCAGCAGCCCGCGCCCCGCAGTACGGGGAACGTAGAGGCGGGCGCCCAGTTGGCCGTCACCGCCACGGACTGTGAGCTCCGTCACGCGTTGGACCTCGCGCGGGTGGCCGGAGACAAGGCGGGACAGCGACACCAGGTTGGCCCGGGCTGTCTCGACCGAGTGTTTCCCGCGGCCGGGCAGCAGCTTCTCCACCCTGAGCAGCAACTGCAGGTCGGGGTCCAGGACGTTGCCGTCGATCTGGATGGGGGCTCCGGACAGCCTGCGCCGGACGGCCGGAGGCAGCGCTGTCAGCGGCTTCAGGGCATTGCCCTGTACTGCGCTGAGCGCGCTCCGCAGCAGCGAGTCGACTCGTTGATCCACAAAGAGTGACGCTAGCAACAAAGTCTCACGCGCCGGGCGGGCTATCTATCGTTCACGTCGGGATGGGATGCTGGGTGGCGTGGCTGGAGACTTGTTGGCGTCGCACAACCGGGAGTACGACGTCGAGCCCCCGTATGACATCGCGGAGGCCGGCGATCTCCCGCCCGACCGCTTCTCGGACCGGGAGCTGAGCTGGCTGGCTTTCAACCAGCGGGTGCTCGAGCTGGCCGAGAACGACACGGTCCCCCTGCTGGAGCGGGCCAAGTTCCTGGCGATCTTCGCGAGCAACCTGGACGAGTTCTACATGGTCCGGATCGCCGGGCTGAAGCGGCGGATCGCGGCCGGGGTGGCCGTGCGCGCCGCGAGTGGGCTGCTGCCGCGCGAGGTCCTGGACCGGAGCCTGACCCGCAGCCGTGAGCTGATGGACCGGCAGGCCGAGACCTGGCGCAAGGAGATCCTGCCGGCGCTGGTCCAAGAAGGTATCGACATCCTGCGCTGGGACGAGCTGGAGCAGTCCGAGCGCGACGAGATGACCCGTTTCTTCAGGGATCGGGTGTTCCCGGTACTGACCCCGCTGGCGGTCGACCCGTCGCACCCGTTTCCGTACATCTCCGGCCTCTCGCTGAACCTGGCGGTCGTCGTCCGCAACCCCGATACCGGTGGTGAGCACTTCGCCCGGGTGAAGGTGCCGCCACTGCTGCCGCGGTTCGTGCAGGTCGCCGAGGGACGGTTCGTCCCGCTCGAGGACGTCATCGCCACCCACCTGGGCCAGCTCTTCCCGGGCATGGAGGTCACCCAGCACCACACCTTCCGGGTCACCCGCAACGAGGACCTCGAGGTCGAGGAGGACGACGCGGAGAACCTGCTCGTCGCGCTCGAGAAGGAACTGCTGCGGCGCCGGTTCGGCCCGCCGGTCCGGCTCGAGGTGGAGGAGTCGATCGACCCGCAGGTGAAGGCGTTGCTGCTGTCCGAGCTCGGGGTCACCGAGGCCGAGGTGTTCGAGCTGCCCGGCCCGCTGGATCTGCGCGGCCTCTTCACGATCGCCGCGCTGGACCGGGCCGAGCTGAAGTACCCCGGCTTCGTGCCGTCGACCCACCCGCACCTGGCCGAGGTGGAGACCGCGAACCCGGCGGACCTGTTCTACGCGCTCAAGCAGCGCGACGTGCTGGTGCACCACCCGTACGACTCGTTCTCCACCTCCGTGCAGCGGTTCATCGAGCAGGCCGCGGCCGATCCGCACGTGCTGGCGATCAAGCAGACGCTGTACCGGACCTCGGGTGACTCACCGATCGTGGACGCCCTGATCGACGCCGCCGAGTCGGGCAAGCAAGTGCTGGTGCTGGTGGAGATCCAGGCCCGCTTCGACGAGCAGGCGAACATCAAGTGGGCCCGCCAGCTGGAGCACGCCGGGTGCCACGTCGTGTACGGCGTGATCGGCCTGAAGACGCACTGCAAGCTGTCTCTGGTGGTTCGTGAGGAGCCGGACGGGCTGCGCCGCTACGTGCACATAGGAACCGGGAATTACCACCCGAAGACGGCCCGGCTGTACGAGGACCTTGGCCTGCTGACGTCCGACCGGGTGGTCACCGAGGACGTCGCCCACCTGTTCAACCACCTGTCCGGGTTCGCCCGGAGCAGTGGCTACCGCCGGATCCTGGTCGCACCCCAGTCCGTCCGCCGGGGGCTGCTCGAGCGGATCGAGCGGGAGGTCCAGCACCATCTCGCGGGCCGGCCGGCACGGGTCGGGATCAAGGTGAACAGCCTGGTCGACGAGGCCCTCTCGGACGCGTTGTACCGCGCTTCCCAGGCCGGCGTACCGGTCGAGCTGTGGATCCGCGGGATCTGCACGATCCGGCCCGGCGTACCGGGGTTGTCCGAGAACATCCGGGTCCGCAGCATCCTGGGCCGGTTCCTCGAACACAGCCGGGTCTTCTGGTTCGAGAACGGCGGTGAGCCCGAGGTGTGGATCGGCTCGGCCGACCTGATGCACCGCAACCTGGACCGCCGGGTCGAGGTCCTGGTCCAGCTGAAGGAGAAGGACCACATCGCTGAGCTGAGGGAGTTGTTCGAGCTCGCCTTCGACGAGCGGACCGGCTCCTGGTGGCTGCAGCCCGACGACACCTGGCAGGCCAGGCTGACCGGCGAGGACGGCGAGCCGCTGCGCGATCTGCAGGAAACCCTGATCGCCACCCGGGGCCGCCGCAGACAAGCGGAGCCCATTACCTAAGGTTGATTTTGTGAGCAACCCGGCGACTGTCATCGCCGCGGGTGGTGCAGTGTGGCGAGAGAGCCGCGGCAGTCGGCAGGTCCTGCTGGTGCACCGCCCCCGGTACGACGACTGGTCCCTTCCCAAAGGCAAGCTGACTCCGAACGAGCACGTCCTGGTCGCCGCCCGGCGGGAGATCGAGGAGGAGACCGGCCAGCAGGTGGTGCTCGGGCCGCCGTTGGGCGTGCAGCGCTACGACGTCCGCAGGAACGGCGGCACCACGCCGAAACTCGTGCACTACTGGGCGGCCGAGCTGGCCGGCCAGGAGCAGGAGTTCGAGCCGAACGACGAGGTCGACCAGCTCGAGTGGCTCCCGGTGGACAAGGCGAAGAAGAGGCTCAGCTATCCGCGGGACGTCGACATCCTGAACGGCCTGGACGCGGTGATCCCGGTGGTGTCCACGGTGGTCCTGGTCCGTCACGCCGAGGCGATAAAACGCAAGGACTGGAACGGCAAGGACACCGCCCGGCCGTTGACCTCCCAGGGGACCGCGTCCGCTCAGCGGTTGACCGGCGTACTGGCTGCCCTGGGCGTCGACAAGATCATCAGCAGCGACGCTGAACGCTGTGTGAGCACTATCACGCCGTACGCCGCGTCGGTGGGCCTGCCGATCGAGCTGCATCCGGAGATCTCGGAGCGCGGGTACGGGGCGGACCCTTCGGCGCTGGAAGGGATCGCGAACGACGCGTGGAAGCCCGGCAACATCACGGCGATCTGCTCTCACCGGCCGGTCCTGCCCGCGCTGTCGAAGGCCCTCGGTCTCAAGGTCGGCAAGTTCTCCCCCGGCGCCTTCCTGGTCGCCCACCGGCTGGCCGACGGCCGGACCATCCGCGAACGCTTCAGCGCCCCCTGACCACCACCAGCAGCACACCGCCTTAACTCTTGGCAAAGAGATCATCACGGTCGGGGCGGCCTCCGAGTCAGCTGGGTGGCTGCGGGTATGTTCCTATCAACCGGCGCCCCACCGGGTGCCCGGGCCACGGAGAGGTTCGGGGCCGCACCATGACGACGATGCGAGAACTCACTCTGATCGGGATCCGGATGGAGTCGCCCGACCGGGCGCCCGTGATGATGCTGCGCGAGACCGAGGGCTACCGCTATCTGCCGATCTCGATCGGCTCGGTCGAGGCGACCGCGATCGCCTACGAGGAACAGGGCCTGCGCCCGTCCCGGCCGTTGACGCACGACCTGATGCGGGACCTGATCGAGGCCTTCGGCGTCACCGTCGTGGCGGTCGAGATCGTCGAACTCCGCGACGCCGTCTTCTACGCGGAACTGGTACTGGGCAACGGCGCCCGGGTCTCGGCCCGGCCGAGCGACTCGGTCGCCCTCGCGGTCAGACTCGGTACGCCGATCCGCTGCACCGAACAGGTCCTGCGGGAAGCCGGCGTGGCCACTCCGGAGGAGGAGCAGGCCGAGCTCGAACGCTTCCGGCAGTTCCTCGACGGCGTCGCCCCGGAGGACTTCTCCAGTTGATACCGGACCGTGACCAACAGCCGCTTGAATTCACTCAGGGTCACCGCCACTAACTCAGTTCACCTGCTGGCCTTCTAGTGGCACGCCGGACGTCGCGATTGCTACCGGAATCGTTCACCGCTCGTTCATCCGCGACGGCCCACCCGGTCACCTGGTCTCCCTACCGTCTGTGGCAGTTCACACAAGTCTGAATTCTTGCAGAAGGGCAACACTCTCGTGTCCGTCAACCGCTTGCTCCGCGTCGGCTCCGTCGCCGTGGTATCCCTCGGCGTCCTCGCCTTGAGCGCCTGTGGCAGTGACCCCGAGCCGTCCGGCTCCTCCAGTCCGTCGGGCTCGTCCTCGAGCTCCACCGGCGCGGCCGAGTGCCCGCAGGGCACCCTGAACGCCGAAGGCTCCTCGGCACAGAAGAACGCCATCGAGGAAGTCATCAGCAAGTACAACGAGGACTGCGCCGACGTCACGGTGAACTACAACCCGACCGGTTCCGGTGCGGGTATCAAGCAGTTCAACGCGAGCCAGGTGGACTTCGCCGGTTCTGACTCCGCACTGAAGACCGTGGGCGCCGACGGCGCCGTCAGCGAGGCCGACGCGGCCGCGAAGCGTTGCGCCGGCAACCCCGCGCTCAACCTTCCGATGGTCATCGGCCCGGTCGCCATCGCCTACAACGTCGACGGCCTGAGCAAGCTGATCCTGGACGGCCCGACGGCCGCGAAGATCTTCCAGGGCACCGTCAAGACCTGGAACGCGCCGGAGATCGCCAAGCTGAACCCGGGCGTCACGCTCCCCTCGGCCCAGATCGCGGTCTTCTTCCGTTCGGACGAGTCCGGCACCACCGAGAACTTCAGCAACTACCTGGCCGCGGCCGGTGGCGGCGCTTGGACCGGCAAGCCGGCCAAGAAGTGGACCGGCACGGGCGCCGGCAAGGAGAAGTCCGCCGGTGTCGCCGAAGGCGTGAAGAGCACCAAGAACTCGATCACCTACGTCGAGTGGAGCTACGCGGTCGACAACAAGCTGGGCGTCGCCCAGGTCGACACGGGCGCCGGCCCGGTCGAGCTGTCCGCCGACTCCGCCGGTAAGGCGCTCGCCGCGGCCAAGCCGGCCGGTACCGGTAGCGACCTGGCCCTGAAGCTGGACTACGCGACCAAGGCCCCGGGTGCCTACCCGATCATCCTGGTCACCTACGAGGTTGCCTGCAGCAAGGGTCTGCCGGCCGAGAAGACCGCGCTGGTCAAGAGCTTCCTGAGCTACTTCGCCAGCACCGCTGGTCAGGCCTCGCTGACCGAGCTGAACTACGCGCCGCTGCCGGAGGAGACCCGGACCAAGGTCGACGCCGCCATCCAGGCGATCAGCTGATCGCAGTACGTCGATGATGCGAGCCCCGGCCGTTCCCACCTGGCCGGGGCTTCGCCTCGTGACAGCCCCTGAAAACCTGGTGAGCATCGTGACCCCCGAAGTCCCCGGCGCTTGGAGCAGCACCCATGAGTAGTACAGACGGCACGGCCCCGCCCGACCGGCCGGCAGACAAGAAGATGGATCTGGGACCGGTCGGCCACCTCGGCGACCGGTTGTTCGCGGCCCTGGCCCGCGGGTCCGGTGGGCTCGTGGTCCTGATCGTCGCGTTCGTGGGCATCTTCCTGCTGGCGCTGGCGATCCCGGCACTGGCCAAGGACCAGAGCAACTTCCTCTTCTCGCGGATCTGGGAGCCCGGGGGCGACAACCCGCGGTTCGGTATCGCCGCACTGTTCTATACGACGATGATCAGCTCGATCATCGCGATGGCGATCGCGGTGCCGATCGCGGTCGGGGTCGCCCTGTTCACCACGTACTACGCGCCGAAGCGGCTGGCCTCGCCGGTCTCGCACGCGATCGACCTGCTGGCCGCCGTCCCGTCGATCATCTACGGCCTCTGGGCGATCATCTTCTTCGCCCCGATCCTGCGTCCGGTGATCAACGGCCTGTCCGACGCACTCGGCTGGATCCCGCTCTTCGAGAAGCCCCCCACCGACAACGTCGGGGTCGTGTTCACCGCGTCCGTCGTGCTGGCGATCATGATCCTGCCGGTGGTCACCGCGATCAGCCGGGAGATCTTCGCGCAGACCCCGACCACGCACCGCGAAGGTGCGCTCGCGCTCGGCGCCACCCGGTGGGAGATGATCCGGATGGCGGTCCTGCCGTACGGCCGCTCCGGTGTGGTCAGCGCCTCGATGCTCGGCCTCGGCCGGGCGCTCGGTGAGACCGTCGCCGTGCTGATCATCCTGTCGGTCCCGAACGGCAACGACCCGTGGGACCCGTCCATCTTCGCCGGCGGTGAGACCTTCGCCTCGAAGATCGCCAACAACGCCGCCGAGTTCGACACGCCGGAGAAGACCGGCGCCTACATCGCCGCGGGTCTGGTGCTGTTCGTGGTGACCTTCCTGGTCAACTCGGCCGCCCGCCTGATCGTCGCCCGCAGCGGCCCCGGCAACAAGCGCCCGCGCAAGGTTCGTAGCGACAAGAACGGCGCCGACAAGGCCGCGCAGACCGAAGGAGCCGCCTCGTGACCACTCTCGCTGCGAACAAGCCGGCGTACGACGGGACGACGCTCGACCTGACCGGCAAGTCCGGCGGCCGGGCGTTCAGGAACACCCTGGCCACCGTGCTGATCATCCTCTGCTTCCTGATCGCCCTGGTGCCGCTGCTGTGGATCCTCTGGACCGTCATCAGCAAGGGCTACAACCTGCTGCTGGACGGCAGTTGGTGGTCCGAGTCCCAGCGGGGCATCACCGTACGGCGGGTCGGCGGCGGCGCGTACCACGCCATCATGGGCACCCTGATCATGTCGCTGATCTGCGCCGTGATCGCGGTCCCGATCGCCATCTTCGGCGCGGTCTACCTGGTCGAGTACGGCAAGGGCACCAGGGCCGCCAAGGTGGTCAGCTTCATGATCGACATCCTCACCGGTGTCCCGTCGATCGTCGCCGCGCTGTTCATCTACGCCGTCTGGATCACCATCCTCGGCCTCAACCGGGTCGGGTTCGCGGTATCACTGGCCTTGGTCTTGTTGATGTTGCCAGTCGTACTGCGCTCCACGGAGGAGATGCTGAAACTGGTGCCAGACGAGTTACGCGAGGCGTCGTACGCGCTCGGGGTGCCGAAGTGGAAGACGATCCTCAAGGTCGTCGTACCGACCGCGTTCGGCGGCATCGTCACCGGCGTGATGCTCGGTCTGGCCCGGGTGATGGGTGAGACCGCTCCACTGCTGATCCTGGTCGGCTACTCCAAGAACATCAACCTGAATCCGTTCGACGGGTTCATGGGCGCGCTGCCGACGATGATCAACCAGGACCGCACGGAACTGGCGCTGCAACCGGCCGCGGACCGGGTCTGGGCGGCGGCTCTGACGCTGATCCTGCTGGTCATGCTGCTCAACATCCTGGCCCGCCTGGTGGCGCGGTTCAGTACCATCAAGTCCAAATAGTCGAGAGGTTCTGAGTCGATATGGCGAAGCGCATCGAGGTCAGCGGCCTCAACGTCTACTACGGAGATTTCAAGGCCGTCGAGGATGTGTCGATGACGATCGAGCCCCGCTCGGTCACCGCGTTCATCGGTCCGTCCGGCTGCGGCAAGTCCACCTACCTGCGCACCCTGAACCGGATGCACGAGGTACTCCCCGGCGCCCGGGTCGAGGGCAAGGTCGTGCTCGACGAGCAGGACCTGTACGCGCCGGGCATCGACCCGGTGGCGGTCCGCCGGGTGGTCGGCATGGTGTTCCAGCGGCCGAACCCGTTCCCGACCATGTCGATCTTCGACAACGTCGCGTCCGGGCTGAAGCTGAACGGCGTCAAGGACAAGAAGAAGCTGACCGAGGTGGTCGAGCGGTCCCTGCACGGCGCGAACCTGTGGAACGAGGTGAAGGACCGCCTCGAGAAGCCGGGCGCCGGCCTGTCCGGTGGCCAGCAGCAACGACTTTGTATCGCGCGGGCGATCGCGGTCGAGCCGGAGGTGATCCTGATGGACGAGCCCTGCTCGGCCCTGGACCCGATCTCGACGCTGGCGATCGAGGACCTGATCGAGAAGCTGAAGGACAAGTTCACCGTCGTCATCGTCACCCACAACATGCAGCAGGCGGCCCGGGTCTCGGACCAGACCGCCTTCTTCAACCTGGCGGCGACCGGCAAGCCCGGCCGGCTGATCGAGATGGGCGCGACCAAGCAGATCTTCTCGAACCCGACCGAGAAGGCCACCGAGGACTACATCACCGGCCGCTTCGGCTAAACCGGCTCCGCCGGTCGCTTACGTCCGAAGAACCGAGGGTCCTGCCCTACGGTTCTTCGGACGTTGTCGTTGTCTAGAAGAGGTTTCGCAGTACTCCGTACAGCGCCATCGCCGCCAGGAATGCCATCGGTACGACGCGTTGCAGGCGGGCACTCGGTCTTGGCCGGGGCAACCGGAACCAGCGCAGCCGCTCCAACGTCCATGCGAGCAGCATGTATCCGACCAGCAGCGCCACCACGGGCAGAACCACGAACATCGGTGGGTTGAACGACCACGCCCGCTCCACATCCCCTTGCAGCAAAGCCGCGGCCATCCGCGTCGTACCGCAGAACGGGCAGTTCAGTCCTGTCAGGGCGTGGAACGGGCAAGGCAGTCCGATCCGCCCACCCGACAATCCGTTGACCACGGCAAGCACCGCGCCACCCGCCAGGGTGCCCGCAAGACCGACCACCCTACGGTCCAACGGCTCCGGCATGGCATCGCCGTGGTGGATGGCTCTAGGGTGTGCCGGATGCATGGGATCTACGGTAAACCTTTGCGCTGACCGTGATCCGGACTCCCCGGAGCGGTGCGTGGCCGGTGAGCCTCGAACTCGTTAGCCTGCAATGACTCCTCAACAAGATCAGAAGGGACCGTCGTGAGCACTCCGACGCCACCACCGGGTTTCGACCCGAACGACCCGAACCAGCCGGGCGAACCCGACCAGACGCCTGACCAGCCGGGGCCGTACGGTCAGCCGGGGCAGTACGGACAGCCTCCCCAGGACGGCCAGCCTGGCGCGTACCCCGGTCAGCCGGGCCAGCCGGGTCAGTACGGACAGCAGCCGGGTCAACCCGGCCAGTACGGTCAGCCCGGCGCCTACCCGGGTCAGCCCGCTCAGCCGGGCCAGTACGGGCAGCCGGGACAACCTGGTCAGCCTGGTCAGCCGCAGCCCGGCCAGTACGGGCAGCAGCCTGGGCAGTACGGTCAGCCGGGCGCGTACCCGGGACAGCCGGGCCAGCCTGGTCAGCCCGGCCAGTACGGTCAGCCGGGCCAGCAGCCCGGGCAGTACGGGCAGCCGGCTCCGGGGCAGCCCGGTGGCTCCTACGGACAGCAGCCCGGCCAGTACGGCGCGACGCCGTATGGTCAGCAGCCGTATGGCGGCTACGGGTACGGCGCACCAACGGGTGGAAGCCTGGCGACCTGGCCGGTCCGGGTCGGCGCCTACCTGATCGACGCCATCATCGTCGTGATCCCGACCGCCATCGGCAGCACGCTGAGTGGCAATGAGATCGGTGTGGTGTATTGGATTTTCTTCTTGATCGCCATCGGCCTCTGGGTCTACAACCGGTTCGTCCAGCAGGGCCAGACCGGCCAGAGCTGGGGCAAGAAGGCCGTCGGTCTGAAGCTGGTCGGCGCGGACACCGGTGAGCCCATCGGCCCGGGAAGGGCGTTCCTGCGCGACATCACGCACATCCTGGACGGCCTGCCGTGCTACCTGGGCTACTTGTGGCCGCTGTGGGACGAGAAGAAGCAGACCTTCGCGGACAAGATCAACAACACCTACGTCATCAAGCTCTGACCCAGCTGATCGGTCAGATCGGACGCCGTGGCCTGGTCAGGCCACGGCGTCCTGCGTTAGCCCCCGGACTGGCCATACTCATCCGAAGTGATTCCTGAGCGCCCAGAAAGGACGACCGTGAGCACCCCTCCTTACGGCCCGAACGACCGCCCGCAGGACCGACCTCCCGTCCCGGGCCAGCAACCCCCGTACCCAGGCGGTGGCAACCCCGGCGGTCCCGGTGGACCCGGTGGCGGGTACCCGGGGCAGCCCGGGCAGCCGGGCCAACCGCCGTACCCGGGTCAGCCTGGTCAGTACCCCGGGCAGCCGCAGTACCCGGCTCAGCCCACGCAACCGGTCTACCCGGGGCAGCCCGGTCAGTACGGCGGCCAGCAGCAGTACAACCCGGCCCAGCCGGGCTACAACCCCTACGCGCAGACCGGCGGCTTCGGCTTCAACTACGCCCCACCCGGTCAACTCGCGGGCTGGGGCTCCAGGGTCGGCGCTTCGCTGCTCGACTCGCTGATCGCGGTGATCCCGGTCTTCGTCGGCCTGATCGCCGCGGTCGCCATCTCCGGTGACATGGAGGAGATGAGCGGCGGTGGTTCGGCAGCCCTGACGATCGGCTATCTGGCTTGTTTCGCGGTCCAGATCTGGAACCGGGTCTTCAAGCAGGGACGGACCGGCCAGTCGATCGGCAAGAAGGTGGTCGGCCTCAAGGTGGTCAGGGCTGACAACGGTGAGCTGATCGGGATGGGCAGCAACTTCGGCCGCGAGGTCTGCGCGCTCATCTTCAACAACATCTGCTTCCTGAACCTGCTCTGGCCGCTGTGGGACGACAAGCACCAGACCTGGCACGACAAGGTCGTCTCCGACATCGTCATCAAGCTCTGAGCCTGTCCTTGCTCCGCTGGCGGCAGCCGCCGTCAGCGGGACAGCAGGCCGGCGCAGGTGATCGACCACAGCACGCTGGTGAAGGTGCCGATGATGAACCGCTCCGCCACCGCCTGCGGCGTCACCGAGGCCGGCTGATCGGGGCTGCGTAGCTCCGGGTACCGGGCCAGGCCCTTGATCGCCAGGATGATCGCGAGCCCCTCGGGCCAGCCCGTCACCACGGACGCGTAGATGGCGGCTCGCTCGAGAGCACCGATCAGCGCGCCACCCCGCAGTACCTCGCCTGCCTGCTGGGTCGACTGCGACCTGGTGTTGCCACGGTCCACCAACGCCAGCACGGACGTCGTCAGTGGACCGCCACCCGCCACGGCCAGGCCGCCGGCGACAAGCAGCAACGAATTCCACCAGCCCTCACCCCAGCCGGTGACTCCGTCTCCCGTCAGCACGATCAGCCCCACGGCGACCAAGCAGGCGAGAGTGAGCCCGCTCAACACGATCCCCAGGACCGACCCGGACGAAGGCAGCCAGGCCAGTACTGCCAACACCAGCCCGGCCGCGGTCAACGACAGGACAAGTGCCGTCATGCAGCCTCTCCCTGGTCAAGCAGCTCGGCCGCAAGCACGCGCCCTCGCTGCTCCTCGGCGAACCCGGCCGCCTGGGCCCGTTGCGTCACCGCTGACTGACTGATGCCGAGCTTCACACCGATCTCCCGCCGGGTCAGACCTTCCGCCAGGAGATCCGCCACCGCCCAGCCGCGCTCGCTACGCCGTCGCAGTACTGACGCCATTAACCAGAGGACAGTCTCCACCTGGTCGGCGGCGTTCGCATTCGCGCCGACCACGTTCACGTGGTGCGGACTCGACTTGGCCCGGTTGACCGCTTCCCGCGCGAACAGGAACGCTTCGCCGCTCCCCGCCCTGGTACTGCGGGGCAGTGGCCGGTCGACCTCCCCGACGCCGAGGCCGACGTACCAACTGTCCGCACGGAGCAGGTGGACGATCACATCGATGGTCGCGCGTGCCTCCGACAGCACACCCTGCACCTCATCGCCGGCCGTCCGCTCGAACTTGCGGAGCAATCCGGTCCGGCGGGGCCGCCTGTTCAGCGTAGTCAGTAGCTCGGGTACGAGATCGGTCATGCTCCGACTGCCTCGCTGATCTACCGTGAGAACGAAGACCACCGCCCTGCACCTCCTTCCCAACGCATGATTAAGGCTACAGTCTTATTCACGTAGAGTGAAGGAAATAACCTGAATCGGTTCACCCGATCACCCACCGTGATCGCCCCGCGGGCCCACCGATTCCTCAATTCTCCGCTGGAAACCAGGGTTCTCGCGGCCCGACTCACCGACCACCCTCACTCCGCGTCAGGAATTTCCCGCCCTCCCCACCTGCCTTGGCTCCGCCGTACGCCGTCGACGGCCGGACGCGACGCCTTCCCGGGCGTAGGTGCCTGTGGCATCGTGATGGCCGTGCCCGCCTCGGGGGCGGCGCGAGGCACACCTGGGCAGGGGGAACATCGCCATGCGAGGGAAGCCGATAGTCCTGGCGACGGCCGTCATCGTGGCCGTCGCAGCAGCAGTGACACCGTCCGCCACCGGCGCGAAGCCACAGGCGGCACCCGACAAGGGAACGACGGACAGGTACGTCGTCATCATGGCCGCGGATCCAGTGGTCAGCTACGACGGGGACGTGCGGGGGCTTCCCGCGACGAAGCCCGCGAAGGGCAAGAAGGTCGACCATCGCGCCGCGCCGGTCCAGCGGTACGTCGACTATCTCGAGAACCAGCACACGACCGCCCTGCGGGATGCGGGTGTCCCCCGCAGCGACGTCACCGCGGAGTACTCCTTTGCCCTGAACGGATTCGCGGCCAAGCTGACCCGCGGTGAGGCCGATGTGATCGCCCACCAGGACGGCGTGGTCGCCGTGCTGAAGGACCAGATGCAGCAACCACAGACCGACAGTTCGCCGCAGTTCCTCGGGCTGACCGACAAAGGTGGAGCGTACGACCGTGGCGTCACCGGCAAGGGGGTCGTCGCGGGCATCATCGACACCGGGATCTGGCCGGAGCACCCATCGTTCGCCGACAACGGGACCTACCCTGCCCCGCCCGCAGGGTTCGCCGTACCGTGCGAACTCGGCAACCCCGGTTACAACCCTGATGACAAACCTTTCACCTGCAACAACAAACTGCTCGGCGCCCGCGACATGCGGACGACCTACAACGACGTCATCGGCCCTGAGCTCTACGACTCCGCGCGTGACGCCGAGGGGCACGGCACCCACACCGCCAGCACGGCAGCCGGCAACAGCGGCGTCAAGGCTGAGATCTTCGACATCTCCCGCGGCAAGGTCAGCGGGATCGCGCCGCGCGCCCAGGTGATCGCCTACAAGGTCTGCGGTGACCAGGGGTGCTTCGATTCCGACACCGCTGCCGCGATCAACCAGGCCGTCGCGGACGGCGTGGACGTGATCAACTACTCGATCGGTGGCGGGGCCGGCCTGATCGGTGCGGACGAGCTCGCCTTCCTGTTCGCCGCTAACGCCGGGGTCTTCGTCGCGACGTCGGCCGGCAACTCGGGACCGGGCGCCGGGACCATCGGGGGTCCGTCCTCCGCACCGTGGGTGACATCGGTCGCCGCCTCGACCCAGGACCGGGTCTTCCAGGGATCGGTTGTCCTGGGCAACGGCCGGCGGTACTCCGGCCCGTCGGTGACACCGGGAACCGGCACGCTCCGGTTCGTCGACGCCGCCGCCGCGGGCAACGAACTGTGTCTCCTCGACCAGCAGTTCACGGCCAGCGTGGCGGGCGCCATCGTGCTCTGCAAGCGAGGGTCGAACGCCCGCGTCGACAAGAGCCACGCGGTGTTGAATGCCGGTGGTGCGGGCATGGTTCTCTACGACCTGAGCAACAACGTCACGCTGCTCAGCGACAACCACTGGGTACCGTCGGTGCACATCAACAACTCCGACGGGCTCGCAGTCAAGGCCTACCTGACCGCGGCAGGCTCCTCAGCCAAGGCCCGGATCACCGCCGGCGAGAAGAAGAACGGCCAAGGCAATTTGATGGCGGACTTCTCATCCCGTGGCCCCAACCCCGCGGCGCTGGACATCATCAAGCCCGACATCACCGCGCCGGGCGTCCGGATCCTGGCCGGCAACTCACCCGCTCCAGGGATCGTTGCGGCGTCCGATCCGAGCGGCGAGCTCTTCCAGGCGATCGCGGGTACGTCGATGTCGAGTCCGCACATGGCCGGCATCTACGCACTGATCAAGCAGGCCCATCCGGACTGGTCCGCGGCGATGGCCAAGTCTGCGGCGATGACGACCGCCCGGCAGAACGTTCTGAAGGAGAACAAGTCGACGAAGGCCGATCCGTTCGACTTCGGCGCCGGTCACGTCAAGCCAGGCGGAAAGATCAAGCAGGGCTCGATGTTCGAGCCAGGCCTGGTGTACGACGCGGGAATCAACGACTACTTCGCATTCCTCTGCGGAACCGCGCCCGAGGTCTTCGCGAACCCGACGGCGACCTGCGGCAGCTTGCAGCAGGCGGGGTTCTCGCTCGATCCGAGCGACCTGAACTACCCGTCGATCGGAGTCGCGCAGGTCGCGGGCACCCAGACCGTGACGCGCAAGGTGACCAGTGTCGCCAAGGACAATTCGAAGGTCACCTACAAGCCGAAGGTCGTTGCCCCGGCGGGGTTCAAGGTCACCGTCTCGCCGAGCAGCATCACGTTGCGCCGCGGCCAGTCGGCGACGTACAAGGTGACGATCACCAACAACGGCAGCGCTCCGTTGGGCCAGTGGCGGTTCGGTTCGCTGACCTGGGAGAGCAGGGACGGGTACGAGGTGCGTAGCCCGATCGCGGTCGCTGCCAGCGCATTCGATGCCCCGGCCCAGGTCGACGGCAGCGGCACTTCAGGGACGGCGAGCTTCCCGGTGAAGTTCGGTTACACCGGCCCGTACGACGCCGAGGCGCACGGCCTGGTCGCGCGCACCGACGTCCCGGGCTCGGTCGGCCAGGATCCGGATCAGACCTTCGACCCGACCAACCCGGCCGGTACTACGGCGCACCAGTTCACGGTCAGCGGGTCGACGTACCTGCGGTGGCGGCTGACGCATCCCACCGCGGCTGTGGATCTGGATGTGTATCTCTACAACTCGGCCGGCCAACTGATTGCCTCCAGCACCAACGGCGGCACCGACGAGCTGATCGAGCTGAGACTGCCGGCGAACGATACGTACACGCTGTACGTGCACGGCTGGCAGACGCTCAACGTGACCCAGAACTACACACTGGGCTTCTGGAACGTGCCGTCCAGCACCGGTGGTTCGCTGGCGATCACGAGTGAGCCGGCAGATGCGGTGATCGGTCAGACCGGCACGGTCGGCGTCTCCTGGAGCGGCTTGGCCGCCGGCCAGGAGTACTTCGGCGCGGTAGCGCACAACCGCGACACCACCTCGCTGGGGATCACGCTCGTCCACGTCACCACCGGCTAACCGCAACACGTTCAGCGGGGAGGCACCGCCTCCCCGCTGACTGCGGATCCCCTTGCGTCCGAAGAGGTGGGGGGCCAGCCCCACGATCAATCGGACGCAAGCTAGTTAGCTTGCGCTAGCCAGTGGGGGTTGGGGGTTGGTGCAGAGGAAGGGGGTTCGGCGGCCGCCTGAGTGGTAGCTGTACTGCTTGCCGGCGGCTTCGAGCACGATGCGGCTGCCGTTGGTGAGGACCTGGGTGTAGCGCATCCCCGGCTGTGGACAGCCGAGGCTGCCGTCCGACCAGGTCACCTCCTCGGCGCTGACCAGCGTCACCTCGCCCACGCCGATCCCCAGTCGGCCGGCCAGGTCGGTCTTGGCTTGCTCGACCGGTCCCTGGGCGGGGGTACTCGGCGCGGGAGAACCCGGAGTACTGGGCGCCGGCGTACCGGGAGTGGTCGGGTCGGGGCTCGGTGGTTGGGTCGAGGGGGTCACGCTGTTCTCCTGCCCTGCGGTCGGGGGCGGGTCGGACTCGCTGCCGCAGCCGCTGAACAGCAGCAGACCTGCGACGACCACACCCGCGGCGGCGTACCTCATGCTGAATCACCTACCGCTGTCCATGGTAGGCGTCCGACACCAGCACGCCGCCGGCGAGCAGATCGGACCGGAGCTCGTCAGGCCGGGGTGACCGGGAGGTAGACCTGGGAGTCGTTGGCCTTGAAGGTTTCCGACATCTCCTGGAACCCTGCCTCGATCGCCTCGGCCGAGTCCAGGCCGTGCTCCTCCGCGTACTTGCGGATGTCCGCGGTGATCCGCATCGAGCAGAACTTCGGCCCGCACATCGAGCAGAAGTGCGCGGTCTTCGCCGGCTCGGCGGGCAACGTCTCGTCGTGATACGACCGGGCCGTGTCAGGGTCGAGCGACAGGTTGAACTGGTCTTCCCACCGGAACTCGAACCGCGCTCTGGACAATGCGTCGTCCCAGTCCTGCGCACCCGGGTGTCCCTTGGCCAGATCGGCCGCGTGGGCGGCGATCTTGTACGTGATCACACCGGTCTTCACGTCGTCGCGATCCGGTAGGCCGAGGTGTTCCTTGGGTGTGACGTAGCAGAGCATCGCAGTACCGAGCCAGCCGATCTGGGCGGCCCCGATCGCGCTGGTGATGTGGTCGTAGGCCGGCGCGATATCCGTTGCCAACGGCCCCAAAGTGTAGAACGGGGCCTCGCCGCAGAGCTCCTCCTCGAGCCGGACGTTCTCCGCGATCTTGTGCATCGGCACGTGCCCGGGTCCTTCGATCATCACCTGGACGTCGTGCTCCCAGGCGATCCTGGTCAGCTCTCCGAGGGTCCGGAGTTCGGCGAACTGGGCCGCATCGTTCGCGTCCGCGATGCAGCCCGGACGAAGCCCGTCACCCAGGGAGAACGTCACGTCGTACTGGCGCAGGATCTCGCAAAGCTCGGCGAAATGCGTGTACAGGAAGGATTCCTGGTGATGCGCGAGGCACCACGCGGCCATGATCGAGCCGCCTCGCGAGACGATCCCGGTGATGCGCTTGGCGGTCAGCGGCACGTACCGCAACAGCACGCCCGCGTGCACCGTCATGTAGTCGACGCCCTGCTCGCATTGCTCGATCACGGTGTCGCGGTAGACCTCCCAGGTCAGCTCGGTCGGGTCGCCCTTCACCTTCTCCAGCGCCTGGTAGAGCGGCACGGTGCCGATCGGGACCGGCGAGTTCCGCAGGATCCACTCGCGCGTCTCGTAGATGTTCTTGCCGGTGGACAGGTCCATCACCGTGTCCGCGCCCCAGCGGGTGGCCCAGACCAGCTTCTCCACCTCGTCTTCGATCGAGCTGCTGACGGCCGAGTTGCCGATATTGGCGTTCACCTTCACCAGGAACTTCTTCCCGATGATCATCGGTTCGGACTCGGGATGACGCCGGTTCACCGGGATCACCGCGCGGCCGCGGGCCACCTCGTCCCGGACGAACGACGGATCAACGCCTTCCCGTACTGCGATGTAGCGCATCTCCTCGGTGATGGTGCCCGCCCTCGCATGCGCCAACTGGGTCAAAGGCTCCCGCCCCGTGATCCAGTCCCGCCGCAGCGCGGGCAACCCGGTCTGGACGTCGATCGCGGCCGACGCGTCCGTATAGGGGCCGGACGTGTCGTACAGGTCGAAGTGCTCCCCGTTGGTGAGATTCACCCGCCGGAGTGGGACTCTCAGCTCGCCGGTGTAGATCTTCTCCGACCCCGAGATCGGGCCGGTGGTGACACTGGGGCGAACAGAGTTGTCGATAGTTGTCACGATGCTGCTCCCTACGCCGGAATTACCCGGACAGGTTCGGCGGTCGGCGGCGCCGGATCTCCCCAGCCGCCCTCTCAGCCCGCCACAGCGCGAGCTCCCGCGGTATCAACTTGTCGCAGTCACCCTAGCCAAAGATTGCGTACTGCGTACTGGATCCGCGCGCCCCGCCGGGATGGGTCAGCATTTGCCCAGCGTCAGCAGCGTCACGCGCTCGGCCGGTGTGCCGTCAGGTGAGAACCGGTAGCGTCAGAGAATGCGTGACATCATCTATCCGCCGGTCATCGGCTTCGCCAAGACCGCGTTCAAGGTGCTGGACCTGACGATCCGGCTCTCCGGCACCGAACTCATCCCGCGCACGGGTGGTGCGGTGCTCGCGCTCAACCACATCAGCTACGTCGACTTCGTGATCGGCGGGTTCGGCGCGCAGCCGAGCAAGCGGCTGGTCCGGTTCATGGCCAAGGAAGTGCTGTTCCGGAACCGGTACTCCGGACCGCTGATGCGCGGCATGCACCACATCCCGGTGGACCGGGGTGCCGGCGCGGCGTCCTACCGCGAGGCGCTCCGCTATCTGAAGGAGGGCGAGATCGTCGGGGTGTTCCCGGAGGCGACGATCAGCCGCTCGTTCGAGCTGAAGGAGTTCAAGTCCGGCGCGGTCCGGATGGCGGCGGCCGCCGGGGTGCCGATCATCCCGATGGTGCTGTGGGGCACCCAGCGGATGCTGACCAAGGACCACCCGAAGGACTTCTCGCGCCACCAGACGGTCGCGATCACCGTCGGCGAGCCGCTGACCGTGACCCGGCGCGACGACGCGACCGAGGCCACTGAGCGGCTGCGGAAGAGTATGAGCGGCATGCTCGACCGGACCATCCGGGCCTATCCGGAGCAACCACCCGGCGCCTGGTGGTTGCCCGCGTCGTACGGCGGTGGCGCGCCCACCCCGGAGGAGGCCGAACGGCTCGACCAAGAGGAGCTCCGCCGCCGCGCGGACCGCCCCAAGAAGTAGTTCCGGGCTGCTTCGGCCGTGGTTCGCGGCGGCCGCTTCGTGCCAGCACGTCCGGACGGGTTCTGGGCAGGGCCTTGACCCCGGGTGCGAGTCGGGAGTAGCAAGAACCTTTGGTGTCGTTACGGGACCTGGGGGGTCGCTGTCGACGCAGGCCGGGCGGGCCCATCCCTGGGCGCCTCCGGCCGGTTGTCATCGGGCGGGCGGGGGAAGTTTGTTGTTCTACTCAGACGAGGAGCTGCATCTCTTCGAGCCGGGCACGTTGTCGATCCCGGCGGACGTGGCGGAGGAGATCCCGGACGCGGGCGTGTTCTTCCTGTCCTGGGCGACCCAGGGCCTGCGACCGGATCAGGCGCGGGAGATCGAGTCGGCGGTGAACGGCCGGCGCTGCCAGAACGGCTGGTTCCCGCTCGAGCGGCTGGACAACATCGGCCATCGGGGCTTCTGGCGCGGACCGCTGACCTATCTGGCGAAGATGACGGCCAGGGACCCGGTGATCCTGCAGGCCTGGGCGTCCACCGGACTGCACGGGGAGAGCCGCCGCCGGATCGACGCGACCGCGAACCACCTGCTCTTCACCCAGGGCCACGCCGCGGCGGCGACGTGGGTGATCGCAGTACGCCCACAGGCCTATCTCAGCCTGTCGGAACTCGGCGACGACCTCTACAACAGCTGGAACGAGTGCGTCACGTCCCTCCGTACCAAGGACATCGCCAAAGCCATCCGCCGCTGGAACCGCTAACCACTGACCTGCTTGCGTCCGAAGAACTGGAGGGACGTCCCGCCAGCTCTTCGGACGCAACTGATTGATGGGCGGAGGGTCAGTGGAATTGGGGGATGATGAGGTAGAGGCCGTAGAGGACCGCGGCTACGCAGGCGGCGAAGCAGGCGCCGGCGACCGCTGTGTCCACGACTGACACGGTGCGCTTCTCGTCCACCGCGACCGCTCGCCGCGACAGCGCCGAGACTGCGACGGCGAACAGCACCGCGATCCCCACCCCGAACACCAGGCTCGCCACGGCGACCTGTCCGAGTGCACCCCAGTCGATATGCATCTGTGGATCTCCCTTCAGCTCGCGGCGACCGTGGTGGCAGCGGTCGGGGTGTCGTTGACGTTCTTCGAGGTGACCGCATTGCGCCGCGACGCGACGTACAGGCCGAGTCCGGCGGCAGCGGCGGCGACCGCGATGATGGCGACGCCGAGGTTGCCCGAGTTCGCGACCCGGCCGGCCAGGGCACCGACGATCGCCGCGGCAGGCAGCGTGAACAGCCAGGCCAGCGCCATCCGGCCCGCCACTGTCCAGTGCACCTCCGCCAGCCGCTTGCCGAGGCCAGCCCCGAGGATGCTGCCCGAACACACCTGCGTGGTGGACAGCGGGAAGCCCAGGTGCGAGGACGCCAGCAGTACGGCGGTCGAGCTGCTCTCGGCGGCGAATCCCTGCGGCGACTCGATCTCGGTCAGGCCCTTGCCCATCGTACGGATGATCCGCCAGCCGCCCAGATAGGTTCCGAGCGCGATCGCGGTGCCGGCCGCGAAGATCACCCAGAGCGGCGGTCCCGAACCCTGCGAGAGACTGCCGGAGGTGATCAGCACCAGCGTGATGATGCCCATCGTCTTCTGCGCGTCGCCGGTCCCGTGCGCCAGCGAGACGAGCGACGCGGAGGCGATCTGACCGGCCCGGAAACCGTCGTCGACCGTCTTCTTCCGGGCCCGCTGCGTGATCGTGTACGCGAAGTAGGTGCCGAGCAGGGCGACGATACCGGCCACGATCGGCGCGGCGACCGCGGGCACGATGATCTTGGCGACCACGTTGCTGAAGTTGACCGCGTCCGAGCCGGCCGCGATCCAGGTCGCGCCGATCAGCCCGCCGAACAGCGCGTGCGACGACGAGCTGGGCAGACCGACGTACCAGGTCAGCAGGTTCCACAGGATCGCGCCGACCAGACCGCCGAAGATGATCGGCACGGTGATCAGGGCGTCGTCCACCAGCCCGCTCGAGATCGTCTTGGCCACCTCGGTGGAGACGAAGGCACCGACCAGGTTCAGGATCGCGGACAGCCCCACCGCGACCTTCGGTCTGAGCGCCCCGGTGGCGATGGAGGTGGCCATCGCGTTGGCGGTGTCGTGAAACCCGTTGGTGAAGTCGAACACCAGGGCGGTGATGATCACCACCACGACAAGAAACGACAGATCCATACGATCACATCCCGGGGGAGGGCGGCGTCAGGAACGTTTTGACGCTAAGCAGCCCGGGTTAATGAAGGATGAACTACTACTCCAGGATCAGGTGCGCGATCCCGTAACAGCCCGCGGCGACGAGGCCTGCCGCCGGGATGGTGAGGACCCAGGCGGTGACGATGCCCCTCGCGACACCCCAGCGCACCGCGGAAAGCCGTTTGGTGGCACCGGCACCCATCACGGCCGAGGTGATCGTGTGCGTCGTGGAGACCGGTGCGTGCAGGCCGATCGCCATCACGTAGAGCACGGTCGCCGCGACCGCCTCGGAGGCGAAGCCGCGGGCCGGGTCCAGGTGGATGATCCGGCGGCCCAGGGTCCGCATGATCCGCCAGCCACCGGAGTAGGTGCCCAACGAGATCGCCGTGGCGGCTGAGATCTTCACCCAGACCGGGATGCCCTCGCCGGCGTCGACGTGACCGGTGGCGAGCAGTGCGAGGAACATCACGCCCATCGTCTTCTGGGCGTCCTGCAGGCCGTGCCCCAGCGCCATCGCGGCAGCGGACAACGACTGCGCGAGGCGGAAGCCGCGGTTGACCTTGCCCGGATTGCTCCGCCGGAAGACCCAGAGGATCGCGGTCATCAGACCGAAGGCGCCGAGGAAGCCGATCGCCGGCGACAACACCATCGGGATGACGACCTTGTCCAGGATGCCGGACCACAGCACCACGCTCGTGGACGCCAGCCCGGCTCCGACCAGACCCCCGATCAGCGCGTGCGACGAGGAGCTCGGCAGCCCGAAGTACCAGGTGACCAGGTTCCACGTGATCGCGCCGATCAGGGCCGCCAGGACGACCACCAGCCCGTGCCGGCCCGAGGGGATGGTGATGATGCCCTTGCCCACCGTCTCGGCGACCTCGGTACCGAGGAAGGCGCCGACGAAGTTCATCACCGCCGCCATCGCCAGCGCCACCCGGGGCGTCAGCGCCCGGGTCGAGACCGAGGTGGCGATCGCGTTGGCGGCGTCGTGGAAACCGTTGGTGTAGTCGAACGCCAACGCGATCACGATGACCGTGACGACGAGCGTGAGCTCCACGCTCAGCTCTCCTTGACGGCGATCTGTTCGACCGTGTTGGCGACGTGTTCGAAGGCGTCGATCGCGGCCTCCAGCAGGTCGACCACGGTCTTCACCTTCATCACTGTCAGCGCGTCGTACTCGCCGCTGAACAGCCTGGCGATCAGCCGGCGGTGCACCGCGTCGCCGGTGTTCTCCAGCCGGTTGATCTCGATCCAGTACTCCGCCAGATCCTTCATCGTGCGCAGCCGGGGCATCGCGTCAGCGGTCAGGGTCGCCGCCCGCTGCAGGACCTCGATCTGTTCGGCGACCTCCTCCGGCAGCTTCTCCAGCGCGAAGAGGTGGACCGAGTCGACGGCCTCCTCCATGTAATCCATCACGTCGTCCAGATCGGATGCCAGCCGGTAGATGTCCTCCCGGTCGAACGGCGTCACGAAGGTCGAGTTGACCCGGCGGATGATCGAATGGGTGGTCTCGTCGGCCGCGTGCTCGGCATCTTTCATCTGGGCGGCGATCTGACGGCTGGCCCCGAAGCCGGAGCCGCTGGTGGAGCCCAGTAACTCGGCGAGAATCCGTACTCCGTCGACCAGGTGGGTGGCCGACTCGGTGAAAAGGTCGTAGAACGTCGGGTCGTTCGGACGCAGACGTAACGGCACTTCAAGCTCCGGATGAACGAGGGACAAACCGTGATCATGCTAGGGGCAACGGACTGTTGACGGGGCATCCGCCCGCTCAACCTACCTCCGGGCGCCGACACCGCCCGCCTGAACACGTGCTTTGCGTGAGCAATCGGCTTCAGTGGGTGATCACGGCATAGAGGTCGAACAGGCCCACGACGAGCACCAGACCGGCGGCCGCGGTGAGGACCCGGCCCGAGGCCAGCACCTGCGGAGAGTGAGCGGCCCGGCGGTACACAGCACTCACCGCCGCCCAACAGCCGAGGGCCAGCACGATCACGACGATGCCCAGCCCGGACCGCACGCTCGACGAACCGTGCCCGGAGGCGAGCAGCAGGACGCCGTTGGCGACCAGGCCGAGCGCGGTCCGCCGCCAGGCGAGCAGCGTCCGCTCAGGTTGCAGGCCCGGGTCCGGGGGCGTCGGGGCCACCGGGATCAGCGCCAGGCGGCGAGCAGCAGACCGGCCACTCCGACCACGGCGATCGTTGCTCCGAGCATCAAAGGCAGCCTGGTCACCGGCAGCCGGGCGCCGCTGCGCATCGCGGTCAGGTTCTGCTGCCAGCGCCGGTACGCCCGTGCTGTGGTGACCAGGCCGACGGCCACCAGGACCACCCCGATGATCCGCGCCGGCCAGCGTCCGCCGCCGAGGTCGAGGAACTGGACTGCGGACAACCCGCCCGCATAGCAGGCGAGTGAGGTCCGCAGATAGGCCAGGTAGGTCCGCTCGTTGGCCAGCGTGAAGCGGTAGTCCGGCTCGTTCTCGGGTGGCGTGCTCAACTGCACGTCACCAGACCGCGGTTCTGCTTCAGCGTGAGCACCCGGCGGACGCTGCTCTGCAGGAGAGCCGCGAACGCCTTGTCCTGCTGGGCTTTTCCGACCAGCGCGTTGATCATCACCGAGGTCAGCGAGGTCTTCGCCGTGATCACGACGTCGCCGCCGGCCGCGACGAACCGGGTGGCCCGATCCCCGGCCGGCACGGATGCCACCTCGACCGCCGCCCCGACGTCGTCGGTGATCACGACCCCGCCGTACCGGAGGTCGCCGCGCAGCATGCCCTGGATAATCGTGGGCGAGAAGACCGCCCGATTGTCCGGGTCGATCTTGGTGTAGGTGACGGTGGAGATCATCACCAGGTCCGAGCCGGCCTGGATCCCCTTCGCGAACGGGGCGAGGTCGGCGTCGCCCCGGACGGTGACGTTGTCGACGACTCCAGAGGAGAAGTCGGTGTTGCCGCGCACCCGGCCAAGGCCAGGGAAGTGCTTGACGGACGTCATCACTCCGGCCGCATCCATGCCTTGGATGAAGGCGGCCACGTGCTGACCGACCGGACCCGGAGTACTGCCGAAGTTGCGGTCCAGCGCACCGATCGGGGCGTTGCTGTCCCCCAGGGACGCCGGTACGACGTCTGCGACTGGCGCGAGGTCGATGTTGACTCCGGCCTGCTTGAGCTGCTGCCCCCAGCCCGTGGCCTCACTGGTCAACTTCTGGGTGGACCACGTGCCCTGCACAGTGGCCGCGGGGATGCGGTCGAAGCCGGAGCCCTTGAGGCGCTGGATCTGGCCGCCCTCCTGGTCCGCCGCGACAAAGGGTTTGATGCCGTGCGTAGTACTGGTGGTGGAGACCGTGGCCATCGCAGTACGGGTGTGGCTGAGGCTGCCGCTGCTTCCCATCAGGAGGACCCCACCTGGTTTCTGGGCGCGCACCACAGAGCGTTCGGACGAGGTCATCCCGGTTGCGTCGATGCCGGTCATGATCAGCTGGGCCGCCTTCTCGCGCAGAGTGAGCGCTGCCAGCTTCTGGTCGACACAGCTGCCTACCGGAGTGCTCGGTGGCTTGGTTGGCGTGTTGGACGGCGTACTGGGTGGGGTCGCCGTCGGCGTGCTGGACGGGGTGATCGGCACAGAGGACGACGGGGCAGTACTGGGACCAGCCGTCGGCGGCGAGGCAGTGTCGTTGCAGCCGCTGAGGAGGAGAGCGGCCACGACTACTACGGCTGCGCGTCGGGTGGTCTTCATCAGGCCCATTGTTACGGATCGCCGTCGGCTCTTCCGGAGGGACGTCAGCGGGTCTCCCAGATCTCACTGTCGTACGTGCCGCCGGAGTGCTTGGCCAGCGCCGCGCAGATCTCGCGCAACTGCTCGACCTGTTCTTCGCTGAGCGCGTCGAAGACTGCCGCGCGGACCGTCTCGACATGGCCCGGTGCGGTCTCCCTGAGCTTCTGGCGGCCTTCTTCGGTGATGATCGCGACCTGGCCGCGCCGGTCCGACTCGATCCCCTCGCGCCGCACCCAGCCGACCTGCTCCAGCCTGTTCACGGCGTGCGAGAGACGGCTGCGCGAGCCCAGGGTGGCCACGGCGAGCTCGCTCATGCGCAACCGGCCGTCCTCTGCGTCGGACAGCCGGACCAGGATCTCGAAGTACGTGTGCGGCATGCCGGCGTCACGTTGCAGCTGCTGCTCGATCCTGGAGTTGACCACTCGCTGAGCCGCGATGAAGGCACGCCAGGCCTGTTGCTCTCTGTCGTCCAGCCACCGGGGTTCCGCCATGGTCGCAGCGTATCCATGTCCCGGCCCTGATGCCGCGTTCTGCTGTGGCGATCCCAGCCGGAGGTCGGATCAGCTTCGCCTGGCGACGGTGAGGCCGACCAGGCGGGACACGACCATGGCGACGTAGCCGAGGCCGGCGAGCTGTTCCAGCATCACCACCGACCGTCCCCAGGATGAGATGGGCACGATGTCGCTGAGGCCGGTGCTGGAGAGCGTGGTGAAGCTGAGGAAGAGCAGCTCCATCCAGGTGCGGTCCTGCATCGGGTTGACCGCAGCAGTGAAGCTGTTGGGCTCCAGAGCCTGCACGAAGACGAACACGTAGGCGAAACCCCAAGCCACCAAGGTGAAAGTGGCTCCTGTGGCGTAGAGCTCATCCACGCTGACGTCATGGTCGGACAGCATGTACCGAAGCAGGCTGTAGGCAGCGTAGAAGTAGAAGGCCGCGTGGAAGGCGCCGGAGATCGGCACGATCACGTCGGTCGGCCGGAACGCGTCCACCAGGGACAGGGCGACACCGGGGATGCCCAGGCAGATGCTGATCCATGTCAGGCCGGGGGTGGACCTCACAGAGAACACGGCGAGCACCAGGACGACGATGCCCAGGGTCTCGAAGGCCACCCGACCGCCGCGGGAGTCCTCCATCAGCGGGTAGACCAGCACGCCGAGCAGCTGCACTACGAGCAGCACGGCCGACGGGTGAAGCCTTGCTCTGTGGAACAAGATCATTCGATGGCCTCACGGGACGCGACGATCGCCGCCCGCCGGGCCAGCCGGTGGCTGCGCCGGATCTCGGCCTCGCGCATCCGCCGGCGGTCCTCGTCGGTCTCGGGCACCACCCGCGGGACCTGCCGCGGCTTGCCCTCGGCGTCGACCGCCACGAACACCAGGTACGCCGTCGCCACGTGGACCTGCGGACTGACGGAGTCCCAGCGGTCCGCGGTGATCCGGACGCCGACCTCCATCGAGCTCCGGCCGGTCCAGTTCACCTGGGCGCTGAAGTGCACCACGTCACCGACCCGGACCGGGACCAGGAAGACCATCTCGTCCATCGAAACAGTGACGGCCGGTCCCCCGGAGTGCCGGGCGGCGACCACGCCCGCGGCCGAGTCGACCAACGTCATGATCACGCCGCCGTGCACGGTGCCGAGGAGGTTCGTCTCGTTCTGCGCGGTGATGTGCGACAGCGACAACCGGGTCGCCGACGCCGACCGTGACGACGGGGTGTCAGACATGCGCGCGCTCCTCAAGATGACGACAAACCGGACGCAGGATATCCGGCGGGTTGTCCACAGGTCCGAAATCGAGGACGGGCGGCGGGCCATTCCCTCGTACTTTCTCTGCCGAGGAGGTGGACAGCTTGACCATCCAAGACGACCAATCCACCGAACGGGCCCGCAGCAACGATCCCTTGCACGCCACCCTGACGACCGGCCAGGCGGCCCAGCTGATCCGGCTCGCCGTAGCGGCTGCCGCCGAGCGCGGCCTGCTGGCGGAGTACGACGGGGCCGGCGCACTCAACCTCAGACCACGCTCCGGCGCCTTCACCTCGGGTTTCACCCCGACCCTGGTCGCCGGCCTGACGAATCTCGCGAGAATCGTGTCCGGCTACCCGCTCCGCGACTGGCCAGAACTGGTCGCGGCACACTTCGACCAACTCGGCGACAGCCTGCTTCACGGCCCGCCACCACCACCGACAGATCCCGAGGCAGACCTACTCCTCCGCCTCACTCCCACTACCTCGCTGCCACCGGACTGGACCGCGACCACGCCGGAGTTCGTGCCCGGTGTGCTCGCCGTGCCCGCGACCTACGACCAGGGCGTCGTGACGATGCACCTCGACCCGGCCGACTTCGGGATGAGCCGCCCGGAAGCAGAACAGGCCGGCCTGGCCAACCTGCGCCGTCTCACCGACGAGGTCGAGTACGTCGACTACGCCGGCGGCCAGGTTGCCGTGCTCAGCGGCTCCACCTTCACGGCGTCCCGAGCACTCGTCCTCGACACCGTCCTGCGCGAATCCCTCCACGTCGAGAACCCGCGGTACGGCGTCCTCGCGGCGATGCCGGTCCGCGATCTGCTGATCCTCCACGTCATCAAGGACCTCTCCCTCATCCCGGCCCTCGCCCTGATGCTCAACCTCACCCTCCGCGCCCACCTGGAACATCCCGGTCCTCTTACCCCGTGGATCTACCTGGTCACCGATAACACCTGGCACCCTGCCACCAACCAGCCCACCAGCCTCAGCGACATCCATCTCTCCCCCAAGACCCTCGCCCTGGCCCACACCCTCCAACAGTTCGAGTAATCCCCACGATCGTGATCAGGCCTGGCAGAGTCGACCTATGGACCAGGAGTCAGACGTGCGCAAGTTGTTCAGAGCCGCCGCCGACCATGCAGCGGAGTACCGGGAGAGCTTGGGAGAACGCAGGGTCGGCGCGGCCAAGACGCTTGATGAGGTCAAGGCTGACTTCCAACGCCCACTGGCCGATGAAGGGCGACTACCAGCTGAGGTGATCGAGGAGCTCGTCTCGGTCGCCGACGGTGGTCTGGTCTCCACTGTCGGCCCGCGGTACTTCGGCTTCGTGGTTGGTGGTGCGCTACCTGCGGCCAGTGCAGCGGAGATGCTCGCCGTCGGCTGGGACCAGAACGGTTTCAGCAGCGCCCTGTCACCGACCGCAGCGGCAGCCGAGAACGCGGCCGGCGAGTGGCTGAAGGACCTTCTCGGACTGCCCGCGACCGCCTCGGTCGGATTCGTGACAGGAGCCCAAGGAGCGAACACGGTCGGCCTGACGACGGCACGGAACCACGTCCTCGCAAAGGTCGGCTGGAATGTGGAGACGGACGGACTGGCCGGAGCTCCGCGGGTGCGGATCATGGCGGGCGAGGAACGGCACGCCACGATCGACCGGTCGCTGCGGCTGCTCGGGTTCGGGGCGAAGGCCCTGGAGCTCGTGCGTACCAAGGCGAACGGCGTCATCGACCTGGACGATCTGCGGCACCGTCTCACGGACCACGAGGGGCCGCTGATCGTCTGTCTGCAGGCCGGCAACGTGAACACCGGTGCCTCGGACTCCCTTGGCGAGGCCATCGCGATCGTTCACGAGTACGGCGGCTGGGTCCACGTGGACGGCGCATTCGGTCTGTGGGCAGCGGTCAGCCCGGAGCTGCGGGATCAGGTCGCCGGGGTGGAGGCAGCGGACTCGTGGGGATGTGACGGGCACAAGTGGCTCAATCTCCCGTACGACAGCGGGTTCGTGTTCAGTGCACATCCCGACGCGCACGCGGCTGCGTTGGGCTACAGCGCGTCGTACCTGGTGACGTCGGGCGGGCGTGAACCCGGGGACTACGTGATGGAGTCGTCGAGGCGTAGCCGGGGACTGGCCGTGTGGGCGGGGCTGCAGGAATTGGGCCGTGACGGGGTGCGGGATGTGGTCGATCGGTGTTGTGCCCTGGCGCGGCGGTTCGCCCAGCAGTTGCAAGATGCCGGCTGCGAGATCGGGAACGAGGTGGTGCTCAACCAGGTGCTCGTGTCGTTCGGCACGGATGAACAAACGGACGCGGTGGTCGCGGAGGTCCAGCGGGGTGGTGTGTGCTGGATGGGCGGCACCACCTGGCGTGGACGGCGGTACATGCGCATCTCGGTGTCGAACCACCTGACCACGGAATCCGACGTCGATCGCTCAGTCCAAGCCATCCTCGCTGCCCGCGCCCCCGAACCCTCCAGCCCCTGATGCCCGGAGCGGTTCCCGCCAACTGAACGCAAACTGGGCGGCGCCCTCCCCTGTGGAAGCGCCGCCCAGCTCGGGACCGTCAGGCTGCCGGGGGCATCAGGACGGTGTCGATCAGGTACACGGTGGCGTTGGCGGTCTTCACGCCGCCGCAGATCACCTTGGCGTTGTTGACCATCAGGTTGTCGCCCGAACCGGTGACGGTGACGGCCTGCTTCTCGACCGTGGTCTGCTTGCCGATGACCGCGGCAGCGTCGAGCTGGCCCGGAACGACGTGGTAGGTCAGGATCTTCGACAGCAAGGCGTCGTTGGTCTTCAACGTGTTGATCGTCGCGGCCGGGATCTTCGCGAACGCCGAGTCGACCGGTGCGAAGACGGTGAACTCACCACCGTTCAGCGTCGAGACCAGGTCGACCTTCGGGTTCAGCTTGCCCGAGACAGCCGAGACCAGAGTCTTCAGCAGCGGGTTGCCGGAGGCCGCGGTCGCCAACGGAGCGGCTGCCATCGAGTCGACCGACCCCGCGCCGGTGGCGTTGGCCTTCGCGTAGTCGGCACACCCCGGGCCCACCAGACCGGACGTGTTGTCGGCCGGCATGGCGCTCGGAGTGGTCGGGTTCGATGACGAGGTACTGGTCGACGGCGTACTGGAGGAACTGTCGTCGTCGCTGCCACAGGCAGCGGTTGCGAAGAGCAACGAAACGGCAGAGGCAGCGAGAGCAACCCGCTGAATGGTGTGGGACATGACGATCCTTCTCCTTCTGATGGGTTTTTTCCTGCTGTGTTCACAGGTCCTGCTCGGAGTGCGCGGAGTGGGGTGGGGTGGGGTGGGTTACTCGACCATCACCACCGTGTTGTGCAGGCCGCTCGATCCGTTCGGCCTGGGGGCCGCACGGTCGGTCGTCTGCAGTTGACCGTCGGCGTCGGTCGCCCGGACGGTGAGCTTGTGGTTGCCCGGCGTCGCGTTCCACCGGAACGTCCATTGCCGCCAGGTGTCGATGGTGTCCTCGGCGGCGAGCGTCGCTTCCTGCCACGGCCCGTCGTCCACCTGGACCTCGACCTTCCGGATCCCGCGGTGCTGCGCCCACGCAACGCCGGCGGCGACGGCCGGACCGGCCTTGATCCGCGCGAAGCCCTTCGGCACGTCGATCCGGGAGGAGGTCTTGATCGGTGCCTCGACCGACCAGCCGCGGTCCGTCCAGTACGCGCTGAAGTCCTCGAACCGGGTGACCTCGAAGTCGACGATCCACTTCGTCGCGGAGACGTACCCGTACAGCCCGGGCACCACCATCCGGACCGGGAAGCCATGCACGAACGGCAGCGGTTCGCCGTTCATCCCCAGCGCGAACATCGCGTCGCGTCCGTCGGTCAGGGCCTGGAGCGGGGTACCGATGGTGAGGCCGTCGACACTCGTCGACCGCACCGCGTCCGCGCCTGCCTGGACGCCGGCCTCCCGCAGGATGTCCGCGATCGGTACGCCGATCCAGCGGGCGTTGCCGACGTACGGTCCGCCGACCTCGTTGGACACGCAGGTCAGGGTGATGTCGCGCTCGACCAGCCGGCGCCCGAGTAGGTCCGCGAAGTTCAGCCGCACCTCACGATCGACCATCCCGTGGATCCGCAGCCCCCAGGTCCGCGGATCCACCTTCGGCACCGTGAGCAGCGTGTCGACCCGGTAGAACGACTTGTTCGGGGTGACGAAACTGCTGACCCCCTGCACGTTTGCCGAAACCCCAGCCGGTACTGCGGGCGCTGGGCTCGCCGCCGCCGGAATCCTGATCGCCCGCCGCGTCGCCTCATCCACCCCGCCCGGCAGAATCCGTGACACCCCGAGCCCTCCGACCCCGGCAACCCCCAGCGCCATCGTCGTAGCGAGAAAGGCCCGTCGATCGAACCCTTCCGGAGCATCCGCGGGTAGTTGGTTGCCAACGGCCACCGGGGTGGAACCTTCGGCGGTGGCGGCCTTCCGGCGCCGGCCACGGCCGAAGGGATCGAGTCCCAGTGCTTGCAGCACCAGAACGATTCCAATAGTTGCCACGATCAACGTCACGACGCCTGGCAGCACCTGGGTGAAGCGGTTCGTTGCCAGCGTCCGCCCGGTCGCGGCAGCCAGAATCGCCAGCGCACCCAGTAGGACCGTCATCACCACAGCGACCCGGGGAACCGAGGCCCCGATCGCCCCCGCGACCAAGGCGAAGACGGCTACTCCCAGCAGAACGACGCCGACCAGGATCGGCTTGTCCGCAGTACCGAGGTTCTTGACGGCCCAGTCCTTCGCCGCACCAGGCGCGAGGTCGATCAACTGGGTGCCGACGCCGACGACAGGCGACGTCCCGCCCGCCAGCGCTGCGGTCAGCTCACCCAGGCCGAGTCCTGCTCCTGCGGCGAGCACACCTCCCAGCGCGGCGAGAGTACGACGTTGCCTTGTCACGGTCATGCCGGTACTTCGGACCGCCGCACCCACCGGATGGGTGAGATGGCGAAATACTTCTCCCGCGTTCTTCGGTCAGCCTGCGAGCCTGCCGAAACGCCTTATCTGTCAGGTAGTTCCGGCGAGTGGTAGTGCCCCGGCCAGTCGGCGTACCGGATTCGGCTGATGGAACGGATCTCGCCGAGTGTCGTCCACTCATCGCTGCCGAGTCGCGCCAGCGGCCGCAGCCGGGTGATCTCCGGGCGGCCGTCCTCGAACACCGACTCGTCGATCGCGATGTGCCGGACCCGGCCGATCACCACGGTCGAGTCGCCGAGCTCCAGCGTCTGGTGCAGCTCGCACTCGATCGCGACCGGCGACTCCGCCACCCGCGGCACCGCCACGGTCTTGCTGGGTTCGGTCGTCAACCCGACCGCGGCGAACTCGTCCACCCCCGGGGGGAAGTTCGTCCCGGTCGCGTTGATCTGCTCGAACAGCGCCTCGGCGGCGAAGTTCACCACGAACTCCCCGGTCGCCTCGACGTTGTTCAGGCTGTCCTTGCGCCCGACCGAGGTGAACTGCACCATCGGCGGCACCACACAGGAGACCGTGAAGAACGAATGCGGCGCCAGGTTGAGCACCCCATCCGCCGACACCGAAGAAACCCAGGCGATCGGCCGCGGCACCACCACCGAGTTCAGCAGTGCGTAAAACTCCCGACGCCCAACATCCCCCGGCTCAATATCCACTCGCACACCCCCAGTATCCGCCGCCCCACCCCGGCGAGGCCGAGCGGCACCGCACAGCACCACCCGCCAGTCGGCTTCTCGGGGTTCTGCGGTTCTTCGCTGTCTCACCCCCACTCCCGCCCAAAGGTCGCGGATGGCGCGACCCGCCTGCCCGCACCCAAGGTTGGAACGCAATTCGTTGGACCGCGGCGGCGCGTTGCGTTCAGACTTCCTCGGGATGACCAGTCCTTCGGAGTCACCTGCCGCCGCCCTGACCGTCGATGTGGTCGCCGCCCTCGCCGACCGGTACGGCGTACCGGCGGAGGCGATCCGCTCCGTACCAGGCGGTGTCGCCAACCACGCCTACGCACTCGGGAACCACCTCTTCCTCCGGATCCCCCGCACCCCTGCCTTCGAACGCGATCTGCGCAAGGAGGTCGCGGTGATCCCCATCGCTCGCGCCGCCGGCGTCCGCACCCCGGCGATCGTGGATTTCGACGACACCCAGACCCTCCTCGCCACCCCGTACCTCGTCTGCGAGCAAGTCCACGGCACACCGCTCGACGCGATCCCCCACCAGGCCGACGACGCCTTGTGGTTCGAGCTGGGCAGAGAACTCGCGACACTCCATCGCGTTCCCCCAACGCCCATCCCCGGAGTCGAGGCGGACGGTGGAGAAGATCCCCGCCCAGAGGTCGACCGGCTGGCCCGCGACGGCTACATCGACCCCGGTACTGCGAGTTGGCTGCTCACCTGGTTCGACCGGCTCGCGCGTCGGTTCGACCCGGACCAGCCCCACGTCCTCCTGCATGGGGACATCGCCGCTCAGAACCTCCTGGTGAATCCCCGAACGACTGCGCTAGCAGCGGTGATCGACTGGGGAGATGCGGCGTGGGGCCCACCAGGGATGGAGTTCGCCAAACTCCCGTTGGACCAGGTCGCCGCGACTCTGCGGGGCTACGGCAACCGCGAGTACGGCGTACTGGAGGCTGCGGCGCTCTGGTACCACCTCAGCTGGGGGTTGAGCGGCCTTGCGAGACCACCGAGGGCAGGCGAGCGCCATTGGACAGCACCGCCTGCTAGTCGGCTTCTCGGGATGCTGCGGTTCTTTGCTGGCTCACCGCCGGCGCCGTGGTCAACCCTGACCTGAAGGCCCGTCGCCGGCTGGAGCCTGGACAGCGACTGGGGTCAGCTGTGGGCGCTTGGCGGTTCGGCCGTCGCCGGTGGAGCGGCCCCGAAGGCGGCGGTAGGCCCACGGTGCCAGGAACCCGCCTAGCCAGGTCAGCTCGGTGCGGGCGGCCTGCCACGGTTTCAGCCGGGCCTGAGGATCTAGGGGAAGGGTCCAAGAGTCGTCGCTGCCAGGTAGACCGAACGCCTGGCTCATCGCCGCAGCGATCCGGGCATGGCCCAGCGGGCTGGCATGCAACCGGTCCGCGCTCCACATCCTCGAGTCCGTTGCGAAATCGTACGGGTAACAGTCCGCCACCAGTACGCCGTGCCTGTGCGCGGCAGCCGTGAGCCGGGCGTTGAAGTCGATCACACGTGGTCGCAGGCGCTTGGCGATCGGCGCGATCTTCCCGATGTCAGGAAGCGTGACCGTGGCGACCACCGCACCGGCGGCCGTCAGAGCCGCGAACATCTCCTCCAGCTCCGCGACCACCTCGGCAGCGCGGAAGCCCGGCCGGATCAGGTCGTTCATCCCACCCAGCACGGTCGCGATGTCGGGCTGCAGGGCGAGAGCCGGCGCCAGCTGCCCGGCCCGGATCTGAGCGGTTCCGAGGCCACGGACAGCGAGGTTGGCGTACTGCAGGCCCGGGTTCGTCTCGGCCAACTGATCGGCGAGCCGATCGGCCCAGCCCCGATAGCCGGCCAGCTCGTCCCAGTCGCCGAGTCCCTCCGTCTGACTGTCCCCCAGGGCGACATAGCGCTGGTAGGTCATAGCGTTCCCCTCCGTTGACGTAGAACTTCAGCGGTCGTCGTCGTCCAGTCCCGGACGACCTCCTGGAACCGGATCCCGCCCAGGCAGGTCAGGTACGGCCCGACCTGCTCGCCCCGCCGCAGAAAGGTCCGCTCGTCGAGGTCGCCGCGCAGCCGTCGCAGGATCTGCCCGAAGAGCTCGAGCTTGGCCGACGCGTCGGCGGCTCGCTCCTCCAGCTGGGCGATCACCGGTTCCGGATCGAGCTGGTCGATCACCTGGACCTTGACCAGCAGGTCGTCACGGAACGACAGCGGCTTGGAGTCCGCCGCCGCGAACTTCGCCAGCTCCTCGAGCCCGGCCGGTGTCACCGTGAACACGCGCTTGTTCGGCCGGTCCAGCTGGACCACCTCGCGGCCGCTGATCAACCCGCCCTGCTCGAGCCGGGTCAGCTCGGCGTACAGCTGCTGTGGCGAGGCGGACCAGAAGTTCGCCACCCCGACGTCGAAGGCCTTGGCGAGTTGGTAGCCGCTGTACTCCTCATCGCACAGCGCTGCCAGTACTGCGTGCCGAAGCCCCATCCGGAATCCCTACTCAATAAATTGATTAGTCATGATTCTCACTAGGGACATCGATGTCCGTCAAGCGATCCGGTTTATTTTCTGGCTGTAGCGGATGACAGACTGGCGACCGTGACTGACTACGTAGCCGCCCAGGACCGGTACGACGACCAGATGCCCTACCGCCGCACCGGCCGCAGCGGCCTGCAGTTGCCGGCGATCTCGCTGGGGCTCTGGCAGAACTTCGGCGGCGACAAGCCGCTCGACACCCAGCGGGACATCCTTCGCCGGGCCTTCGACCTCGGCGTCACCCACTTCGACCTGGCGAACAACTATGGTCCGCCGTACGGCTCGGCCGAGACCAACTTCGGCGGCCACCTCGCCCGCGACTTCAAGTCCTACCGCGACGAGCTGATCATCTCGAGCAAGGCCGGCTACGACATGTGGCCCGGCCCGTACGGCCAGGGCGGCGGCTCCCGCAAGTACGTGCTGGCCTCGCTCGACCAGTCACTGTCCCGGATGGGCCTGGACTACGTCGACATCTTCTACTCACACCGCTTCGACCCGGACACCCCGCTCGAGGAGACGATGGGCGCGCTCGACACCGCCGTCCGCTCCGGCAAGGCCCTGTATGCCGGGATCTCGTCGTACTCCGCCGACCGCACTCGCGAGGCAGCGCGGATCCTGGACGAGCTCGGTACTCCGCTGCTGATCCACCAGCCGTCCTACTCGATGCTGAACCGGTGGATCGAGGAGGACCTGCTCGACACGGTCGGCGAGCTCGGGGTCGGCGTGATCGCCTTCTCCCCGCTGGCGCAGGGGTTGCTCACCAACCGGTACCTGAACGGCGTACCGGAAGGGTCGCGGGCGACGCGGGGCTCGTCGCTCAGCACCGACATGCTGACCGAGGAGACCCTCAAGCACGTCCGCGCGCTGAGCGACATCGCCGAGCAGCGCGGCCAGTCCGTCGCCCAGCTGGCGCTCGCCTGGACGCTGCGGGACGACCGGGTCACCAGCGCGCTGATCGGCGCCTCCAGCGTCGCCCAGCTCGAGGACAACCTGGCCTCGGTGAAGAACCTGTCCTTCACCAAGGAGGAGCTGTCCGCGATCGACGCCGACGCGGTCGAGGCCGGCATCAACATCTGGAAGAAGAGCTCGGACAACTGAGCACCCCCTCTCGCATCCTTCGGTCCCACTTCGCCCTTACCGGGCACGTCGGCGACACAGACCACGTCTCCCCGCAAGGGCGAAGTGGGACCGAAGGATGCGAGGAGGGGCGTGGTTACAGGCTGTGCCGGTGCGGTTGCGCCGGCGCTGCCACGGGCGCAGGCTGGGAGGAACCCCCCAGGAGGTGGTTCCAGTGACCGCTTCGACACTCGAACTGGCCCTGACCTACGAACACGCGAAGATCCGTGAACTCGCTGCCCCGGCGCACGAACCGGCGGCTGCGAGACCGGATCGCCGGCACGAGACCGACTGGTTCTACGCCATCGCCGCCCAGCATCTCGCGGCCGCCGAAGACGTCCTGCTCCCGCATGTCCGCCGACTACCGGACGGCCAAAGCCTGGTCGCGTCGTACGTCGGCAACGCGAAACAGCTCGAACAGTCCCTCCGATTCCTCAAGGCCCGCCAGTACGGCGACAGCCGGGTGCTGCATCTCCACCCGGACGAGGTGTGGCAGGTGATCGACCGGCTGCTCGACGAGCACGAGCACCTCGAGACGGAGTACGGCAGACTCCTCGGTGAGGAGCTCGACAGCGAGGACGTCAGCACGCTGACGGAGGAACTGCTCAGTGCGGAAGAGGTGGCTCCGACCCGGGCGCACCCGTTCTCGCCGCACACCGGGATGGCCGGGCGGATGGCGCACCGGATGTGGCGGATGGCAGACAGCGTCTGGGACAGCGCCGAGGGACGAGTGGTGCCGACGCACTACCACGCGCATCCCAAGCGCGACTCCGCCCTGTCGCACTACCTCCGTGGCACTCCGATGCCTGAGGCAACTAGCCCGGATCCGCCGAAGATCGGCCAGCTGTAGACCTGAAGCGGCCGGGCCCGCAACCGCGGGATGCCTCCCGCGGCGCGAGCCCGGCCTGTTCCCTCCCCCACTGCGCCTGGTTGTGGGGGTGGGCTGGTTCCCGCCTCCGCTGCGCCTGGTGTGCGGAGGTGGGACCTTGCGTCCTCCCCCGCTGCGCCTGGAGTGCGGGGGAGGACGGATCCGGGGTTCAGCTCAAAGAATCGATCGCCTTCTTCGCGCCGGGGTGCAACGGCACCGGGTCGGTCTTGGCTGCCGTGTCCAGGGTGATGTCCTTGGCGGCTGCGTTCACCTGGACCAGCGCGTCCTTGTTCTCGAAGATGACCTTGGTCAGCTTCTCGGCCAGGTCGTCGGACATGTTCTTGCGGACCAGCAGCACGTTCGGCACGATCACCGTCGCCACATCCGCCGCCTGCTTGTAGGTGGCGGCCGGGATCGAACCCTCAGCGTAGATGCTGCCATAGGTCTTCTGTAGGGCAGGCAGCAAATCCGTGATCGGGATCAGCTTCACGTCCTTGCCGAGGCTGGTGGTCAGGTCGGTGATTCCGCCGGTCGGCAGGCCGCCGGACCAGATCAGTGCGTCGATCGATCCACTCTTCATCGCGTCCACCGACTCCGGCAGCCCGAGCCGCTGTGCGGTGACGTCGCGGGCGGCGTCCAGGCCGGCCGCCTCCAGCAGGCGCCGGGCGATCACCTCGGTACCGGAGTTCGGTGAACCGGTGGAGACCCGCTTGCCCTTCATGTCCGCGATCTTGGTGATCCCGGACGAGGCCCGGACCGCGACCTGGGTGTAGTTCGGGTAGAGCCGGGTCAGCGCCACCACCTCTTGCGGCGTCTTGAAGCTGTTCTGCCCCTTCACCGCATCGGAGGCGGTGTCACCAAGCGAGAACGCGATGTCATAGTTGCCCGCCACCAGGCCCTGCACGTTCTGCACCGAGGCACCAGTCTCGCTCGCAGTCGCGCGGTAGCCCTCGACCTTGGAGGAGATGACCGAGGCCAGCGCACCACCGAGCTGGTAGTAGACGCCGGTGGTGTTGCCGGTGGCAATCGTCAGCCGTCCTCCGTCGGTACCGGCTGCTCCGCCCTCGGGTTCACGTTGGCCACCGCAGGCGACCAGGGACAAAGCGGCGGCTAGCGCGACCGCGGCGGCAGGGAGGCGACGGGTTCTCATGAAGTAATGGGTCCTTCCGTTGGTACGGTACCTGACCGGGGTGGTGGGGTGGGGTCAGCATTTGCACTGCGTTGGCGCCGGACCAGATTGATGACGACGGCAACAAAGAGCAAGCCGATCCCGACCGCGATGGTGACGGGCGCGAGGTAGAGCAGCAGCAGTGCCGCCGGTACGCACAACAGCCGTTCGAGCCATCCGGTGGCGATCACGATCCAGCCGCCGGTGACAACGGCCAGAGCGGCGACGGCCAGGATAGAGACACCGAGGGTCCACAGCATGCCTATGAAGCTGCCCTGTCCCAGCAGATGGGCGCCGTTGTCGGTCAGTACGAACGCGAACGGCACCAGGAACGCGGGCAGCGTGTACTTCCACGCCTGCCACATCGTCGGCATCACCCTGCCGCCGGTGATCGCGGAGGTCGCCACAGCCGCGAGTGCCGTCGGCGGCGACACCTCGGACAGCACCGCGTAGTAGAAGATGAACATGTACGCCTCGGCCTGGGTCACGCCGAGCTGCACCAGCGCCGGCGCGATGATCACGGCCGCGATGATGAACGAGGCCGTCACCGGCACCGCCAGCCCGAGCACCAGTACTGCGAACGCGGACAGCACCACCGTCAGGATCAGGATCACCGTCGGGTTGTCCGTCAGCCCTTGAGCGGCGTCGACGATGATCTCGGCCAGGTTCAGCCCGAGCCCGGTCTGAGTGGTCACCGCGACGATCACTCCCGCGGTCGCACAGGTCGCCACCACCGGCAGCACCGATCGGGTGCCCTGGGCAAGCGCCTTGAACAGCGGCCCGGCCGTCAGCCGGTGCTCGCGATCCAGGAAGGACAACGCGAACTGGATGATCACGGCGTACACGACGGCTTTGAAGGGCGGCACGTCCACGGCCATGAAGCCGATGATCACGAACAGCGAGAGGAAGTGGTAGCTGAACCGCAGCAGCAGCTTCCACGCCGACTGGGTCGACGGCTCGGCCGCCGTGGTGCCGTGCCGGCGGGCGTCGATCTCGATCGCGAGCAGGATGCCGAGGTAGTACAGGATCGTCGGGATCACCGCGTAGCCGAGCACGGTGAGGTACGAGACCTGCAGGAACTCCGCGATGATGAACGCGGCCGCGCCGAGGGTCGGCGGCGAGAGGATCGCGCCGATACCGGCCGCGGCGAGCATGCCGCCCGCAGGCTCAGGCGGGTAGCCCGCGCGACGCAGGATCGGCCACGACACCGTCCCCAGCGAGACGGCGGTCGCCGTGCCCGAGCCGGACACGCTTCCGAGCAGGAATCCCGCCAGGGTGACGGTCCGCCCAGGCGCAGTACGGCTTCGTTTGAAGGCTGCGAAGGACAGGTCGATGAAGAACTTGCCGGCGCCCGAGTAGTCCAGCACGGCGCCGTAGATGGTGAACAGCACGATGTAGCTGGCCGCCACACTCAACGGGGTGCCGTAGAACCCGGCCGTGCCCATGGTGAGTTGCCCGATGATCGCGGAGAAGTCGAAACCCTGATGAGCCAGGGACCACGTGTAGGGCAGGTAGCCGCCGTAGTACGCGTAGCCGATGAAGAGCAGGCTGACCACCGGCAGCACCCAGCCCGTAGTACGGCGGCAGGCCTCGAGCAGGAGCACCAGCAGGATGGCTCCGGCCAGTACGTCGAGGGTGGTGGGTGCCTGCCGTCGCTCCAGGAAGGCGTCGAAGTCCAGCAGCGGGTAGAGGCAGACCGCCAGGGCGACCACGGCCAGGACCCAGTCCGTGAGGCCGGGATCATCGGTCGAGCGGGCCTTGAACGGGTTCATCACGGGCGGCACGTGCCAGCCCCGATAGCACAACAAAGTGATCGGTAGGACCGCTGCGAGAAAGATCACTAAATAAAACTGGGTTCCCTGCGCCAACGGGAAGAAGACCTGGACCAGAACACCGACACTGATCGCCGCGCACCAGACCGAGATCCCCAGGTCGAGGGCAGGGCGAAGCCGCCGAGCGGGCTTTTCCTGCTCGTACTCGGCAAGTTCGGACTCAGAGGGCACAGTCGCACCGGCCCCCGTACCAACACCGACAGTCATCTACCGGTTCCCTCCTGTGGTCGAAGGCTAGTGTTACCGACCACTCCATGGAGTCGCATGGTTACGTCTTTACCAAGATCTGACCCACATGAGCGTCCTCTGCCCTACGATCACGGCATGAGCGGCGCGGTCAGGATTCTGTTGGTCGAAGACGATCTCGATATCGCCAACGCCCTGATACCTGCGTTGCGCCGGTACGGGCTGATGGTGACGCACGTCCGGACGGCTGCGGACGCGCTCGCCGCCGACCCCGGCGACCTGGTCCTGCTGGACCTGGGGCTGCCGGACGGCGATGGCATCAACGTCTGCCGGCAGATCCGTACGGTGTCAGACGTTCCGGTGATCGCGGTGACTGCCCGAGGTGAGGCGGCCGACCGCGTCCGGGGGCTGCGCTCCGGTGCGGATGACTATGTGGTGAAGCCGTTCGCCATTTCCGAGCTTCTGGCCCGCATCGATGCTGTACTTCGTCGTACCGGTCTCTTGCAACCCCGCCCCCGGGTGACCGTCGGCGATCTGACCGTGGACATCGAGGCCCGGACGGTGCAGGTCGGGGACTTGCCCATCAGCCTGACCCGCAAGGAGTTCGACGTGCTAGCTGTGCTGGCCGCGCACCACGGCCGGGTGGTGCCCCGCGAGCAGGTCGCCCTGTACGCCTGGCAGTCCGTCTTCGAGGCTTCCTCGCGAACCATGGACGTGCACGTCGCGAGCCTGCGAGCCAAGCTCGGCCGGCCGGAACTGGTGCAGACCATCCGTGGCGTCGGCTATCGACTGGGTTCGGACTGACCGTTGCGCCGTCGCCTGCTGCAGTCTCTCGTCCCGATGGTCGTGATTCTGGCCATCATCGCCGCCGTCCCACTGGCCAACTACATCGCGACCAGCGCGTCCCGCACCCTCTTCCTGTCCCGCAGCAACGACGCGGACTGGTTCGCCACGATGGCGGAGTCGCCGCTGCAGTCCGGCGACATCGCCAGCCTGCGTGAGCTGGCGGTCCGGTACCACGAGCTCTACAACACCCCGGTCTTCGTGGTGGACGTCGACCGCCGCGTGATCGCCACCTCGCGGTCCGGCGTCGACGTGAAGGAGCCCGAGCTCAAGATCGCGCTGGACAGCACCCTGGCCGGCCGGCTGCCGTCCGAGCCGCCCGCGCTGTTCCCCTGGCGGACCGGCGAGATGGTGGTTGCCCGCCCGGTGGTGAACAACGGCCGCGTCCTCGGTGCCGCCGTCCTGCGGGTCCCGACCGAGCGGTCCCGCGCCGATGTCGAGCGCGGCCTGTGGCTGCTGCTCGGCGGCCTGCTGATCAGCATCGGCGCCGTGGTGATCGGCATCGTCCGTCCGGTCACCCGCTGGGTGCTGCGGCCGCTGAACGACCTCGACAACGCCACGCACCAGGTGACCCGCGGCGCTCTCGACACCCGGGTCTCCACCGACGGCCGCGCGCCCGAGCTGCGCCGGCTCGGCGACAGCTTCAACTCGATGGCGCTCAGCCTGCACCAGGCCCGCCAGCGCGAACGCGAGTTCGTCGCCGACGCATCGCACCAGCTGCGCACCCCGCTCACCTCGGCGCGGATCCACATCGAGGGCCTTTCCCGGCTGTCCCCGACCGCCCGCTTCGCCCTCAGCGACATCGACCGCCTCGGCCGGATCGTTCAGCGCCTGTCCCGGCTGGCCGGCTCCGACCGCCCAGGAGATGCCGACGGCAACGAACCGCCGCTGGACCTGGCCCAGGCCGTCAAGGAACGCCTCGTCGGCTGGAAGGCCGTGTACTCCGCGGACGACCTGGAACTGATCATCGGCGAGATGGTCCCGGGCGGCGTGGCGCCGGAGCTCGAAGTGGACGACATCCTCGACGTACTCCTCGACAACGCGTCGAAGTACGGCGCGCCGCCAGTCGAGGTGTCAGTACTGCGAGACGGCACCGAGGTGGTCCTCTCAGTCCGCGACCACGGCCTCGGCCTGGGCTCCCGCGACCTCAAGAAGGTCGGCGAACGCTTCTGGCGCAGCGCCCACCACCGCGAAATGCCAGGCACCGGCCTAGGCCTGGCAATCGTCCGCTCAGAAGCCGCCCGAGTAGGCGGCCGAGTAGTAGCCCGCCCCCCAATAGGCGGCGGCCTCGTCATCGAAGTCCGAGTCCCGCTGATCGACGACTACGAGATCTAGTACTACGCCCCACGCAGCTCCTAATGAGCCGCGGACCTGGGTGGGCGGGAGCTGCGACGGAGGAGCCGCGTGGGGGCGGCGTACCGGGGTTTAGATGTGGTTGTTGCGGTACCAGCGTTCGGCTGCTGGGTGGAGGGGGATCGGCATGGTGGCGATGGCGGAGCGGGCGTCCAGGGAGCCGGCTTCGGGGTGGATCGCCATCAGGTCGGCCTGGCGGCGGAACATCGTGTTCAGGGTCCACCAGGCCCACGAGTCGGACAGGCCGCGGCGGGCCAACAGATAGTTCGGGACGGCCAGGGTCGGAACCGAGGCGGCCAGTTGGTAGATCGAGGGTGGGATCGACGACAGCACGTACCCACCGAAGCGCTTGGAGGCGAGCTTCTGCGCCGCGTTGCCGATGTTGACCAGTTTGAAGCCGATGGTGGACTGCAGGTCCAGGATCGGCTTGGTCGGCAGCCCACCACTCCAGATCAGCGCGTCGATGCCGGTCTTGGGGTTCTTCAGCCCGTCCTTCAGTGCCTTGACCGCGGTCTCCAGGTCGTAGTACAGCGGGCTCACCTTGACTCCAGTCTTGCCGGCGACGCTCAGGATGCGCTCGGCGACCACCCGGGTGCCGGAGTTCTTCGGACCGATGCTGACCCTCTTGCCCTCCAAGTGCTCGACCACGGTGATGTCCGAGGCAGTCGGGACCACCACATGCACATAGTTGTCGTAGGTCCGTGCCAGCGCCGTGTAGCGCAGCGGCCCACTCGCGAACGCGGTGCCCGGAGCCCCGTCCCACGCGTCCAGTGCGGAGTCGGACAGGCTGAACCCGATGTCGGCGGTGCCGGCCGCGAGCATCTTGAGGTTCTCCACGGACCCGTCGGTCTGGACCGGCGTCATCGGCACCCCGGTCACCTCACTGACCAGCTTCGACAGCCCGGCGCCGTACACCGCGTACACACCGCCCGCGTTCCCGGTGACGAACTTGGCCGGTCCGGCCGGAGCCGGTTCGTCCGAGCGGCCGCGGGAACAGCCCGGGACGACCAGGGCCGCGGCGGACGCGGCTCCCATTCCGAGCACACTCCGGCGATTGAGCAGGCGGGGGCGATCCATAGAGGACAACCTAAGGGGTGACCGGTCGACTCGCCATCGAGCCGTCACCTTGCGTGCTCGCGACACCAGCGTCTGGACGGGCCCCGCCTGTTTGTGACAGCGTTGTCATGCAGTCGGCCGTCAGGGCCGCGGAGAAACCCGTCATCGGAGGATGATTTCGTGCACGACGACCGATCACTCATCGAGGAGCGGCTCAAGCGCGCCCTGCGGGAGCGGATCCGCCCCGCGATCTACGGCGCCGCCGTACCACTGGACATCGAGGTGTGGCACGCGCCTGGTGAGCCGGTGACGCCCGCGGAAGCCCTCGCCGCGGCGTACGAGCCGGCCGAGATCGGGCTGCCCTGGGGTCCCGCCTGGGGCACTGCGTGGTTCCACTTCAGCGGCCAGGTGCCGGCCGAGTGGGCCGGCCGGGAGATCGAGGCCGTGATCGACCTCGGCTTCAGCGGCGGCCCGGGCTTCTCCGCGGAAGGCCTCGTGCACACCACGACGGGTGTCCCGCTCAAGGGCCTGCACCCGCGCCAGACCTACGCCCCGCTGTCCATCCTCGGCCCGGACGGTACTGCGGCCTCCGCCGGTGACCGGATCGAGTTCTACGTCGAGGCCGCCGCGAACCCCGAAGTACTGGGCTCCAACGCCTTCGCCCCGACCGACATCGGCAGCAAGCCGGAACCGGGCGGCAAGCCGATCTACCAGCTGGCCCGCGCCGACCTGGCCGTGTTCAACGCAGAGGTGTGGGACCTGGTCCTCGACCTGGACGCACTCGACGGCCTGCAGAAGGAGCTGTCCCCGCAGGAGCCGCGGCGCAAGGAGATCCTGCGCGCGCTGAGCCGGGCACTGGACGTGCTGGACTACGAGGACGTCGCCGGCACCGCGAGCGACGCCCGCGCCGAGCTGACCGAAGTACTGAGTAGGCCGGCGCACGCGAGCGCCCACCAGCTGTCCGCCGTCGGCCACGCGCACATCGACTCGGCCTGGCTCTGGCCGCTGCGGGAGACCCGCCGCAAGGTGGCCCGCACGGTGTCCAACGTCGCAACGCTGGCGCAGGAGTACCCGGAGCTGGTCTTCGCGTTCTCCCAGGCCCAGCAGCACGCCTGGGTGAAGGACAACTACCCGGAGGTGTGGGAGCGGCTGAAGAAGGCCGTTGCCGACGGCACCATCGTGCCGGTGGGCGGCATGTGGGTGGAGTCCGACACCAACCTGCCCGGCGGGGAGGCGCTGGCCCGGCAGTTCGTGCACGGCAAGCGGTTCTTCCTGGACGAGTACGGGATCGACACCCAGGAGGTCTGGCTGCCGGACTCGTTCGGCTACACCGCGGCGCTGCCGCAGCTGGTGAAGCTGTCCGGCTCGAAGTGGTTCCTGACCCAGAAGATCTCCTGGAACCGGGAGAACAAGTTCCCGCACCACACCTTCTTCTGGGAGGGCCTGGACGGGACCCGGGTGTTCACCCACTTCCCGCCGATCGACACGTACAACTCGGACCTGTCCGGCCGCGAGCTCGCGCACGCGCAGCGCAACTTCGCCGAGAACGGCGCCGCGACCCGTTCGCTGGTGCCGTTCGGGTACGGCGACGGTGGTGGCGGCCCGACCCGCGAGTTCATCGCGACCGCCCGCCGGGTGGCGAACCTGGAGTCCTCGCCGCGGGTGACGATCGAGTCCCCGACCGAGTTCTTCAGTGCCGCCGAGGAGGAGTACCCGAACGCGCCGGTCTGGTCGGGTGAGCTCTACCTGGAGATCCACCGCGCGACGTACACCTCGCAGGCCAAGACCAAGCAGGGCAACCGGCGCAGCGAACACCTGCTCCGCGAGGCCGAGCTCTGGTCCACGGCAGCCGTGGTGGCGGGCAAGCTGGACAGCTACCCGTACGAGGACCTGGACCGGATCTGGAAGGCCGTGCTGCTGAACCAGTTCCACGACATCCTGCCGGGCAGCTCGATCTCCTGGGTCCACCGCGAGGCCGAGGCGACGTACAAGCGGCTGGCCGAGGAGCTCGAGGCGATCATCGCCAAGGCCCAGCAGGCGCTCGCCGGTGAGGGCTCGGACCAGATCGTCTTCAACGCGGCCCCGCACAGCCGTGGCGGCGTCGCCGGCCTCGGCGCGGGTGTCAGCACCGGCGAGGGACAGGCCGCCACGATCGACGGCAACGTCCTGGACAACGGCCTGATCCGCGTCACGATCGACGATCGCGGCCTGATCACCAGCCTGTACGACGTCGCCGCCGACCGCGAGGTGGTCGCCCCCGGCAGTACTGCGAACCTGCTGCAACTGCACGTGGACACCCCGAACCACTGGGATGCCTGGGACGTCGACTCGTTCTACAAGAACAACGTCCGCGACGTCACCGAGGTGGACACGGTCGACTTCAGCACCGCCGACGGTGTCGCCACGGTCGTGGTCACCCGGTCCTTCAACCGGTCGAGCATCACCCAGACGCTGCGGCTGCGACCGGGCGTGAAGCGGGTCGACATCGAGACCTCGGTCGACTGGCACGAGTCGGAGAAGTTCCTCAAGGCGGCCTTCCCGGTCGATGTGCACGCCGACCGATCCGCGTCGGAGACCCAGTTCGGGCACATCTTCCGGCCGACCCACCAGAACACCTCGTGGGACGCGGCCAAGTTCGAGATCGCGGCGCACCGCTGGGTGCACGTCGGCGAGCCCGGGTACGGCGTTGCCGTGGTCAACGACTCGACGTACGGCCACGACATCAACCGGACCGCCCGCGAGGACGGCGGCACCACGACCACGATCCGTACTTCGCTGATCCGGGCGCCGCGCTTCCCCGACCCGCACACGGACCAGGGCGTGCACGTGGTCAACCACGCGCTCGTGGTCGGCGCCGGGATCCCGGAGGCGATCGAGGAGGGCTACCGGATCAACCTGCCGGAGCGCATCGTCAGCGGCGCGGCCGGGGCCGACCCGATCCTTGCCGTGGACAACGGCAATGTGATCGTCGAGGCGGTCAAGCTGGCCGACGACCAGTCCGGCGACGTCGTGGTCCGGCTCTACGAGTCCAGCGGCGGCCGCTCCCGCGCCACCGTCACCCCAGGCTTCGCGGCGGCATCCGTGACCGAGGTCGACCTGCTGGAACGCCACCTGGCCGACCACGACCTGAAGAACGGCGGCGTCTCCCTCGACCTCCGCCCGTTCCAGATCCTCACCCTCCGCTTCACCCGCTGACCCACAACGCAGTTGCGTCCGAAGAACCTGAGGCCCTGACCTCAGGTTCTTCGGACGCAAGCACGATCGGGTCGGTCGCGAGGACAGCATCTGACGGACGGGTGGTGTTCATAGTCGTGGCGTAGCTTTGGTGACGCCGACGACTACGGGAGATGGCATGACACCGCCGACGCCTCTACTGGGATCCCGCACCCTCGACCGCGAGACGGCCCGCGCCCTCCCACCGGGTCCGCGCCTGCCCACCCTGGTCCAGACGTTCCTGTTCGCGAGTCACCGCAGGAAGTTCTTCCCGCGGATGCGGGAGAAGTACGGGGATGTCTTCACCATCCGGCTGGTGCCGTCGAGCCGGGTGTGCGTCGTCCTGAGTCGGCCGGACCACATCCGCGAGGTGTTCGGCAGCCCGCCGGCGGTGATGCATGCAGGCGAGGGGAACACGGTGCTGGAGCCGATCATGGGCTCGCACTCGTTGCTGCTGCTCGACGACGAGGACCATGTGCGGATGCGCAAGCAGCTGATGCCGGCGTTCTCCGGCGCGGCGCTGCGCGGGTATGCCGGGATGGTGCTGGAGCTGGCTGAGGCCGAGGTCGCGAAGTGGCCGGTCGGGAAACCGTTCAAGGTGCACGAGCGGATGCGGAACCTGACCCTGGAGATCATCCTGCAGGTGATCCTCGGGGTGACCGACGTGGACCGGCTGAACGCGCTACGGCCGCTGATGGACAAGATCGTTTCGGTGTCGCCGGTGATCATGCTGGGAGGGTTCTACCCCGCGCTGCTCCGGGTCCCGCCGTGGAAAACGTACCTGGACACCCAGCGGAAGGTCGACGAGATCCTCTACGACGAGATCGGCAAGCGGCGGGAGACGTTTGCCGGGCGCAACGACGTACTCTCGCGACTGCTTGCTGCGGGCAACTGGTCCGACGTCGAGCTGCGGGATCAGTTGGTGACGTTGCTGCTGGCCGGGCACGAGACGACGGCGACGGCGCTGGCCTGGGCCTTCCACGAGCTGGCGCGACGTCCGTCGGATCTGGAGTTCGGGCAGCGGGCCGCGGATGCCGCCGGCGACGACGAACTGGAGGCGATCCTCAAGGAGGCGCTGCGGCTGCATCCGGTGGTCTACCAGGTCGGGCGGCGGCTGACGGAGACGACGGACGTCGCCGGTTACCGGTTGCCGCGCGGTACGACGATCATGGCGGCGATCGGACTTGTCCACCGGGACCCGGAGCACTTCCCTGCCCCGAAGGAGTTCCGCCCGCAACGCTTCCTGTCCGACGACCCGCCGGCCCCCGGCACCTGGATGCCCTTCGGCGGCGGCGCCCGCCGCTGCATCGGCGCCGGCTTCTCCCTGATGGAGGGCACCGAGATCCTCCGCGCCGCTCTCGCCGCCTACAACTTCCAGGCACCGCACCCCAAACCCGAACCTGCCCAGGCCAAGAACGTCACCCTCGTCCCCCGCCATGGCGCCGAGGTCACTGTCACCCGGCGTTAGTGCCGACGCGGGGCACTAGGAGTTCGTGCAGTGCAGGACCTCAGGCAGCTCTGCGCGCCGGTCCGCGTCCCTGACGCGAACCGGCGTACGGCCAACGCAGAGCGCATCTCTTGATGGAGCTTGCGCTGCGGCCTCAGTCTTCGGGGTCGCCGACGTCGCCCAGATCCACGTCCTGGACGTCTTCCAGGTCGGTCTCGTCCTCGTCGTCCAGCTCGAACGGCTCGTCGTCGTCGACCACGTGGACGGCGGCCTCCTCCGCACTGGCGGCGGCCCCGTCGAAGCCGACGTCCTCGGCGACCAGGTCCTTCTCCTCGTCGAAGTGCGCGCCCTCGTCGGGCGCGACCAGTCGGCCGGACCGCTCGGTGCCGATCTCGGGCCCGCCGACGTTCTCGTCGTCCTCGGCGTAGGGGTCGACGTCGGGCTCCTCCTGGGCCACTCGCTGGTCCAGGGTCTCCCCCTCGACCGCCTCCTCGGCGGTGGTGCCGAAACCTTCGCCCGCGGACCACTTCTCCGGCGGCGAATATCCCTCGTCCAGGATGTCGTCCACCCCACGGTCGTTCAGGGTGTCCTGCGACTGCAGCTGGTCCTCGTCGTCGACGCTGTAGCTGCCGTAGTCCTCGCGGTTGTTCTCGGTCATGCCCCCACCCTCGCGGTCCGCGCGGTCTGAATCAAGGCGGCGCCCGGCGTACGGCGGCGCGGCGTCCGACTGTAGGCGTCCTCCTGCCCGGGCGGCGGCCGATCCCCGATGATGGGGTGATGGACCCGGTCAGGCTGACCCTGGAACAGTTGCGCGAGCTGCGGGACGACATCGCGCCGCGGGCCGCGCGTCGCTCCAGGGCGTCCGTCCGCCGCCGGATCGACCGCTGGCGTGACCGGGCCTTCTTCATCGCCCAGTGCGCGCTGGCCGCGGCAGTGGCCTGGGCGCTGGCCCACTACGTCCTCGGCCACGCGCAGCCGTTCTTCGCCCCCGTCGCCGCGATGGTCTGCCTCGGCTTCAGCTTCGGCCAGCGGTTACGCCGGGTCGCCGAGGTGATGGTCGGCGTGGCGGTCGGCGTCCTGGTCGGCGACCTTTTCGTGAAGATCTTCGGTACCGGCGTCGTGCAGATCGTCTTCGTCGTCGCGCTGGCGATGAGCGTCGCCGTGCTCCTCGGTGCAGGCAACCTGATGACGACGCAGGCCGGGGTCCAGGCGGCGATCGTCACCACCTTGCTGCCCAGTCCCGGAGCCGGCTTCAGCCGCTGGCTGGACGCGGCGCTCGGCGGCGTGGTGGCGTTGGCCGCGGCAACCATCGCTCCCGCGGCCGCGATTCGGCGCCCGAGGCAACAAGCCACCTCCGTCCTGAACGAGTTGTCCGAGATCCTGGTCGAGACGGCCGATGGACTCCGGGCCCACGACACCGAAGCCGTCACCGACGCCCTCCGCCGGGCCCGGGCCAGCGAATCCCTGCTGGACGACCTCCGCAGCGCGGCCGCCGAAGGAGTCGCGGTGGTCCGGCTGTCGCCGTTCAGGCGCCGGCATCGGGGCCGGGTGCAACAGATCGCGGACCTGGTGGACCCGCTGGACCGGGCGATCAGGAACATCCGCGTCCTGGTCCGCCGCGCGGCTGTCTCGGTCTGGCGCGACGAGCGGATGCCCGCGGAGTACCCGATGCTGCTGGAGCGGCTGGCGGACGGCACCCGGCTGATCGCGGAATCCCTCTTCGAACCGGCCGCCGACGTCGCCGCGCACCGCGTCCTGGGCGAACTCGGCCGCCGCACCGCGGTGATGCCGACCCCTCCCGGCCTGTACGCGGAGGTGGATCTGGGCCAGATACGCTCCACCATCGTGGACCTGCTCGAACTGACCGGCACCTCGTACGACGAGGCCCGCGAGCTGGTCCCCCTCCGCCCCGACGGCCTGGATGAGAAGTAGCTCACACCAAAACTTCTAGCGGATTCCCGTCATATCCGGGTCCGGGGTGCGTCTCACAGGCATGACGATCCACAGATTGATGAGTGTCATCGCCTCCGAGCAGGTCCACCTGCGCAGCGACGACCAGACCATCGAGACCCCCCAAGACGACCGGAGCGACGCCGCCGCCGAGCAGTAAGGCGCGAACCGGACGGACGGACAGGCGGCGCGCCCGAACGGTCTTCCCCACCGAGGTAGACCGCACGGAGATCGCAGCAACGCTAGAGGCGCCCATGCGAGGCGCCGCCAAGTCCGTCAGTGCTCCTCCACAGCGGAGCACCGAACCACCCGCCGGCTGTCCTGACGCCGCTTGCGCGAGGCTCAGGGCAGCCGGCCGGGTGGTTCTTTGATTCTTACTGCACGACCGTGATCTCGGTGGTCACCGAGTTCGCGATGAAGCACTCCTCGTGGGACCGGTGGTGCATCCACTCCAGCATCTCCGCGTCGGGCGCCGGCCCGGCGAAGGTGATCTTCGGATGCAGGGTGACCTGGGTGATCGCGAGCCGGCCGCGCTCGTTCTTCGCCATCACCCCGACCGCGTGGTCGTCGTACGAGTCGACCACCAGCCGCCGCTTGGCCGCGATCGCGAGGAACGTCAGCATGTGGCACGACGACAACGCCGCCACGAACGCCTCCTCGGGATCCACCGGCCCCGGATTGCCCAGGTACGCCGGATTGGCGGACCCGGGCACGGTTACTCCGCCGTCGAAGCGCCACTCATGGTCGCGGCTGTAGGTCTGGTAGGTGAACTCGTGCTCACCACGGCTCCAGCTGACATCGACCACGTGCTCCGACATGCGGGAATCACCTCTCCAGGTTGCCCCGGCACCAGGACGGGGACGCCACAGGATTGCATCGTACGGCGGTGTCGCCCGGCAGCTTCGCGACGAAGTCACTGTCGTACCGCGCGGCCATGCCCGCCACCGGGAAGTCCGTCGTGACCCACTGGGCGCCGCTGGCCAGCGCGATCCCGACCCGGCTGGTCTCGTTCGCCAGCACGGTCGACATCGGCTCGTCCGAGCGGGTCCGGACCAGGTAGCCCTTGCTCACCAGCCGCTTGATCTCGGCCTGGCTCGCGCCGCGCGGGTCGTTCACCATCGTCACCGCGGCGTCCGGCTGACCCTCGGGACCGCGGGTGAAGACGGCCCGGCCCTCCAGGTTCGGCTTGCCCTCGCGGTAGAGGTCGCGGATCGTGCCCTCGCCACCGTTGTCGAAGAAGAACATCACCTTGCCGCGGGCCTGGTCGAGCGTCGGCCAGCCCTTCTTCAGCACGGACTGCTCCAGCGTGAGGTCGCTGCGGCGGACGTCATCCGGCGAGAGCAGCTGGCGCTCGCTGAAGACCGAACGGATCTCGGTGTCGATGCTGTTCAGGTTGCCCAGGTCCCACGGCGGCGCCTGCACGCCACCGGCCGCGACCACCTTCGGGTCGGACTGCTTCAGCTCCAGCTGGATCACGATCGGCACGTGGTCCGGGTTCTTGTCCGACCAGGCCTCCACCTGCTGCAGGCAGATCACGAAGCTCCGGCAGTTGGTGTTGTAGTCGAAGTCCGGGACGTGCATCACCTTGATGCCGGGCTTGGCCAGCGCCGGGTCGGTGAGCGGACCCTGACCGGTCAGCTTGCGGATCAGCGGGTAGGTGTAGAGGCCGCCGGCCGGGTCCGGGAACAGGTCGAGCTCGAGGGTCCGGATGTTCTGGTCCTCCAGCTGGGCCGGGATCGAGGCGTGCGAGTAGAAGAGGTTCACCGCGCCCGGGTCCTGCGCCTGCTGCACCTGCTTCTCGACCGCGCTCAGCTCCCGGTGGTAGGAGTTGTGCGACCCGACCTGCTGCACCTGGTTGATCCGCAGCCCCGACTGCTTCTGGGTCGCTTGGAGACCTGCCGTCTCGGTCACGACTGCGGCTGACGAATCAGTCTGGCGCTGCGTGTACGTCGTACCGGCTAGTCCTGCGGCTGCGATCGTCAAGGACGCGAGTCCCGCGACCATCTTCTGGCTGACCTGCATGCTGTTGGTTCCCCTCCATCGATCCGGGCGCTGATCTTCTCCGGCGATTGTCGTCCACAGTCAATGACATCGACCTGACGGCAAGCTGTCACAGCACCGCCGTCCAGGTAAACGGCTGAGGTTGGCAACGTTGTCCCTCCCGCGGGGGCACAATATGGCCATGGTCACCACTCCCGCGGGCGAGGAACCAGAGACGGCCTACCCGCTGCGCCGGACGCCCACCCAGGACCGGGCCAACCGCCAGGTCGAACGGATCCTGGACGCGGCCTGCGCCGAGGTGGTCGAACGCGGGTACGACGCGGCGTCCACCAGCAGCATCGCAAAGCGGGCGGAGATCGCCGTCGGCAGCGTCTACCGGTACTTCCCGGACAAGCGGACCCTGATCCAGGCGATCGAGCGCCGCAACCAGCACCGCTACACCGAGGCCGTGCGGGAGAGGCTCGCCGTGGTCCGGGACTGGCGTCAGGCGGTCGATGTCACCCTCGACACCTTCCGCGAGATGCACAGCAAGGATCCCGGCTTCCGGGCGGTGGTGCTGAGCGGTCTGGGCGATCCGGATCTCGAGGCGGCTCCGGGCGAGTTCGACGATCAGCACGCCGACGAGTTCGCCGAACTCCTGGCGGCGCGCTTCGGCGCCCGCGACAGCCAGGAGTTCCGGATGACGGTCACACTGACGATCGCGATGGGAGAGGCCCTCGCCCACCTGGCCGACCGCCTCTCCGCGACAGACGCCGATTACGTCCTCGCCCAGGGCCGGCCGGCCCTCCACCGCCTGCTCGAACCCCACCTGCCCTGACAGCAAACTAAAAAGGCCCCGCCCTAAAGGCGAGGGACCTGCGGACGACCGGACAGTCCGGTCAAGCAATCAGGGCTGTGGGACCGGGGTCGAGGACCTCGGGCCGCGTTGCGGCCAGTGGCTGACCCGGCCCTCGATCCTGGCCCGGCGGGGCGCCCGGATGTCGTAGCTGACGATCACCCGGTCGTTCTTGGCGTAGCTGCTCGCCGAAGCCAGCGGAATCATCCGCTGCACCACGAACGGGCCTTCGCCGTGCCGTGTGTAGTACTCGACGGTCACCTCGAGGCATTCCGCCGTCGTACCGCTGTCCAATTGACCGCGGACCGGTCCCCGCACCCGCGTCACCCATCCGGCTGTCTTCTCCACCCCGTCGCTGCGGCGCCGGACGCCCGCAACAACGTCTGCCACGATGCATGCCGTGACCAGCAGCACCAGGCCCAACCCACCGAGAATTACGAAGGTCACCATGGCACTCTCCCCCGACCCGCCGTCCGCGGACGGCGCGGTCGTCGCTGTCGAACTGCTCGTGCGGGCCTTCCCGCACAAACGGTGAGACGCCGTTCCGAGGCACCTGGTTCCCAGGTTCTGACAAATGAGTTTCAGTCGTCACCGAACATGCTGAACTGGTAGCTGTCCGGAACCGGCCGGGTGGTCCCGAGCCGCTCCTGGGTGAGCCGCCAGAGCTCGGCCAACTGGTTCGCGCCTTCCCGGACCCCGGCCAGCTCGATGCCCTGCTCCAGCAGGAATTCCGCGCCGGCCGCGTCCCCGGTCGCAAGCAGGAACTGCACCTCCACCAGCCGCAGCCGCGGGTCATCGCGAAGCTCGGCGGGCACCTGATCGAGGACGCGTTTCACCAGCGGCAGATCCGTCTCCAGCGCGGCGGTCACGGCCTCGACCAGCAGCGGCACCAACCGGAACGACGTCAGCTCGGCCGCCCGCTCGTACAACGAGAGCGTCCCCGTCGCGATCGCGAGATTGCGCAGCGCCCAGGCGTTCGGGATCACCTGCCCGGACTGCTCCCAGGCTTCGACCGCCCCTGCCACGTCGCCGTCGTACCAGCGGGCGACGCCGCGGTGGTACCAGACCAGCCAGCTCTCCTCCGCCGCTTCGAGCAGGTCCTTCCAACTCACCAGGGTTCCGTCCGGCGCATCGACCACATCCGTCGAGGGCAGTCGTCCATCCAGTAGCGGAAGCCAGGCACGCTCCCGTTCGGTCAGTTGCTTCTCAGGGAAGGGCGTCCCCGTCGACACCGTCCAGCCGGTCCTCATCAACTCCAGCGCACCCCATCCGGAGCCGTTGGCCAACTGTTCTCCCGGAGCCACATCCGCGAACGTCAGCCACTCCTGCTCCCGCTCACCAAGGTCCGTCAGCCTCGGCTCCAGTACTGCGTCCGCTCCCGCCCGGGCGGTTCCCCAGTCCTCCGCATGCGCGATCTCCGGATCCACCGAGAGCCCGCCGTACGCCTCCAGCCAATGCCAGTTGGTTGCTCCGGGCAACTTCAAGTGCTCCAACTGGGTACGGGCCAGACCAGCCTGGATCTCGGCGTACCCGGGTCCTTCGAGGCCGGGTGACAGCCACTCCTGCCAACGACGGCCACCCTTGCCCTCGCCCCAGACGAAGAGCTTCCGCCCTCGCAGCCGATCGGTCGACGCCTGGACGAGTCCGTTGCCCTCAGCATCGAGTGCCGCGATCCACGGTCGTTGTCCGGGTGGGAGCTCGAAGAAGAAGTCGACAGCTCGCCGATGCCGCATCGGATAGGTCAGATCGGCCCCCTCGTACTCCGGTACGTCCACCAGGTCGAGGCGGTTGCCATAGCCGAACCGCCAGGCCTGGTCCGCCGGAACCAGGACCCGCGTCCGAGGGGACTGCTCGACGGCGATGTTCGACCACCAGTACGCCGGGACCGGGTTGCTCGACGGATTCTGGATCCGCGCGCCGACGTACAGGAGGTCCGAATCGTCGGGGAGCCAGAAGTCGAGCTGGGTCACGAGGTTGCGGCTGCGTTCCCACTCCCAGAGGCGGAGTACCGGGCTGCCGTCGGGGCCTTCGACGCGGGCCGCGTGCAGAGGTGCGTAGGTGCCGGTCCAGTGGCCCGTACTGCCGAGGTTCCACTCGACGCCGCCGGCGAACCAGGCGTTGCGCAGGGCAAGGTTCGCCGGTTGCAGGACGGGGTTGCGGTAGAGGAGTTCCTGGCCGCTGGGCTTGTGGATGAGCGAGTACAGCCGGCCGCCCAGACTCGGGAGCACGGTCGCCTTGAGGTGGTCGTTCTCCAGCACGAGCGACGGCAGAGCCCGCTCGACGAGCTTCCGGTCGTAGCCGTCCTGGGTGAGGCAGGGCAGCACGCTCGCCAGCCGGCCGTACTGGACGCTCTCCTGCATCTCCGGCGGGAGCTCGGCCAGATTCTCGACGACGTGCAGGTCCTGCTGGGCGCGGAGCGGCGGCAGCGGATTCTCAAGGCCCAGGTCGGCGGCGGGCAGGACCAGCTGCTGCACAGAAAGGATCGTCACGCGGACAATTCTTGCAACTCTGCGCAGATGCGTCCATCGCTCACGGGACACTAGGTTGGGTCCGCTATACATGGACGACCGAACCGAGGGGATGGGTGGATGGACGCGGATGTGATCGTGGTCGGCGCGGGGCTGGCCGGGCTGGCTGCCACGGCCGAACTGGTCGATGCGGGCAAGAAGGTACTGCTGCTCGACCAGGAGCCGGAGGCGTCACTCGGCGGCCAGGCGTTCTGGTCCTTCGGTGGGCTGATGTTCGTCAACTCCCCCGAGCAGCGCCGGATGGGCATCAAGGACTCCCACGACCTGGCGTTGCAGGACTGGCTCGGATCGGCCGGGTTCGATCGGCTCGACGACGAGGACCACTGGGCCCGGCAGTGGGCCGAGGCCTACGTCGATTTCGCGTCCGGGGAGAAGCGTCCCTGGCTGCGTGCGCAGGGGGTCGGCTTCTTCCCAGTGGTCGGCTGGGCCGAGCGCGGCGGCTATAACGCCGACGGCCACGGCAACTCGGTACCGCGGTTCCACATCACCTGGGGCACTGGGCCCGGTCTGGTCGCGCCGTTCGAGCGCCGGGTCCGCGAGGGCGTCGCGAAGGGGCTGGTGGAGTTCCGGTTCCGGCACCGGGTGGACGAGTTGACCGTCACCGGCGGGGTCGTGGACGGCGTGAGCGGGAAGCTGCTCGAGCCGAGCAATGTGGTCCGTGGCGCGGCGAGCTCACGGGTGGAGGTGGAGGACTTCGCGCTAACCGCCCAGGCGGTGATCGTCACCTCCGGCGGGATCGGCGGCAACCACGACCTGGTCCGCGCCCAATGGCCGGCCAGGATGGGCAAGCCGCCGGAGAACCTGATTTCTGGCGTCCCCGCGCATGTCGACGGCCGGATGCTCGCGATCACCGAAGCGGCGGGCGGCCGGTACGTGAACCGCGACCGGATGTGGCACTACGTCGAGGGCATCCGCAACTGGGACCCGATCTGGCCGCTGCACGGCATCCGGATCCTGCCGGGTCCGTCGTCGCTCTGGTTCGATGCCACCGGCAAGCGACTGCCGGTGCCGTTGTTCCCCGGGTTCGACACGCTGGGGACGCTCGAACACATCGTCTCGACCGGCTACGACTACAGCTGGTTCGTGCTGACCCAGAAGATCATCGAGAAGGAGTTCGCGCTCTCCGGCCAGGAGCAGAATCCGGATCTGACCGGCAAGGACATCAGAGGCGTCCTCGGCCGGGCTCGCGGCGGGGCGCCCGCGCCGGTGCGGGCGTTCATGGACAAGGGCGCCGACTTCATCGTCCGCGACAACCTGCCCGACCTGGTCCGCGAGATGAACGCGCTGACCGGTGAGGACCTGATCGACCTGGCCGACCTGGAACGGCAGATCGTCGCCCGGGACCGCGAGATGGACAACACCTTCACCAAGGATCTGCAGGTGACGGCGCTGCGCGGGGCCCGGAACTACCGCGGCGACAAGCTGATCCGGGTGGCATCGCCACACAAGATCCTCGACCCGAAGGCGGGTCCCCTGATCGCCGTGAAGCTGAACATCCTCACCCGCAAGTCCCTCGGCGGCCTGCAGACCGACCTCGACTCGCGCGTCCTGCGCACCGACGGCACTCCCCTGCCCGGTGTCTACGCGGCCGGCGAGGTCGCGGGCTTCGGCGGCGGAGGCGTCCACGGCTACCGCTCCCTGGAGGGCACCTTCCTGGGCGGCTGCCTCTTCAGCGGCCGTACCGCGGGCCGCGCGGCCGCCAAGGCAGTGTCCTAACCACTCCCGCATCCTTCGGTCCCAGTTCGCCCTTGCCCGAAGACGTGGCCTATGGCACTGACGTCTCCGGGCAAGGGCGAACTGGGACCGAAGGATGCGGGAGTTGGTCAGAACACCATGCTGAGCAGGTCGGCGAAGAGCTCCTGCTCGTCGGTCTCCAGGCCGCGGCTGGTGAACCAGGCCGCCATGTTGTGGCAGTCCCGGAGCAGGAAGTCCATCCCCTTCGGGTTGCCGACGATGTCGACCACCTGCGGCAAATCGATCATCACGATGCGGTCGCCCTGCGCCAGCACGTTGTACGGCGACAGGTCTCCGTGGGCCAACCCCGCCCTGGCCAACTCGCGCATCCCTTCCCTGAGCTGCTCGAAGTACGACTGCAGCAGCTCCCCCTTGGGCCGGACCTGCGCCAACCGCGGCGCGGCACCGCCGTCGCCGTCGTCGATGAACTCCATCAGCAGTTCGGTACCGTCCACCTGCACGGGGTACGGCACCGGGACACCTGCCTTCCAGAGCCGGCAGAGCGCATCCCACTCCGCGTAGGCCCATTGCCCGGCAGCGACGCTCCTGCCGTGCGACGTCTTCTTCGCCATCGCCCGGCTGTCACGGCTGTTGCGAGTACGCCGGCCCTCGACGTACGACGTACTGCGGTGGAACGAGCGGTGTTCCTCGGTGCGGTACCGCTTGGCGGCCAGCAACGAACTCCGCGCCGGGTAGTCGCCGATCTGCTCGACCGCCCGTTCGACCAGGAAGACGTCGGCTTCCTTGCCGGTTTTGAGGATGCCGAGCTCGGTATCGATCGCTGCCTGTTCCGTCACTACCCAGTCGGGCCGTGGTTCCGGGCCGCGAGAACCGCGCTCGACATCCAGCCAGTTGGACCACCGCTGGTTCGGGCCCAGCCGTTCGTCCACTGCGCGGTACTGGAAGACGAAGGCGTCGGCAGGGTCCGGTTCGGACTCGTCGCTGGTGAGTTCGCCCCAGCGGGCGTCTAGGTCAGAGAATTCTTGGTCGGTACGAAAGACGTCGGAAGACATCGGGTGTGCTCCTGAAGGATGAAGTGAGGCTGACGCGGGCATGCCGCAGCACAGTGATGGACATCCGTTCAGCCCTCCTTCGGTTCAGGCAGCACTCGTAGCTGCAAGTGGGACCAGCATGCCGGGGCGACAGCGACCACGCAACGCATTTATCCGCCGGCGGGACAACGCTGCAGGACGAAGGTCTGACCGGGTTCGGTCTTCAGCTGGGCGATGCCTGGCCGGAGTGTCTCTGGTGTGCTGCCGTCGGTGCTGACGAGTGCGCCCTCGGGCCAAGGGAGCTCGAGCTGGAGATCCGCTCCGGTCTCGCTGAGGATCCGGAGCTCCTCGATCACGCCGTCGCGCAAGGTCGCGCTGACCAGGAAGGCGCCGGCCGCGCGCAGGGTCGTGAAGGACGCGTCGACCGCCCGGGGCCAGTTCGGGAACAACCTGAGCACGCCGTCGTAACTCTGCAGGAGGCACTCGTTGATCACGCCGGGCAGCGCGAAGTTCTCTACCCAGATACCACCGCGACTCATGAAGTCGAATGAGGTGGCGTCGTCGTACCGACCGTGGACCGCCCGCACCCGGTCGGTCGCCGTACCGTTCGGCAACAGGCAGTAGCGCACCTCCCGCTTGAACCTCTCCAGGTCGAGCACTCCGAGCCGGGCTGCTTGCAAGGCGACGAACACGAGATCGTTGCCGCCTTCGGTCGCCTGGTTGCGCAGGGTGCGGCGCAGCAGCTCGAGGTCGGCGCGATCGCTGCCGAGCCCGACCTGCTCGGCCGGGAAGGCCGGCATCGCGACGACCGGTACGTTGTAGACGATTTCCGGGTCCTCGCCTGGGGTGGACACGAGCACCTGCCCGCGGGCCGTCTCCGCGGTCGGGTAGTCCACCAGGCCGGCCAGAACCTCGTGGACCTGCGCCAGCAGCTCACCCTCTTCCTGGGAGCGGCCGAGCACCCTCGTGGACTCGGCGAAGGCGGTCAGCAGGAACCGCCCGAGGCTGAGGTCCACCACGCAGTCCGCGTTGTACCGGAACCCCGGCCGCAACCCGTACAGCTCCGGCGTGACCGTCGGGAAGATATGCAGCCGACCATCGTCGAAGCCGCCCCGCTCCGTGGACGACAAGACGTAGTCCACGAAGAAGAGCGTCGCCTCCTTCAACGGACCGAAGGCACGATCGCGGAGGAACTCGAGGTCTTGGGTGTAGAGATAGTGCCACCACAGACTCTGCACCGCCCACGGCGTCTCGCAGACCTCCCAGCCCCAGGAGGGATCCGGATACGGGTTCGCGGTCATCTTGACCGGGTAGGCCGAGTGCGGGAATGCCGCACCACGCAATCCGTAGTACTGGCCGGCCCATTGACGGCTGATCGGCAGCAGATGGTCGATCATCGCCACGTACGGCTCGTGGAGCTCCGGGTGGTTGCTGGAGAACGTGCCCCAGAACGGCTGCTGCACGTTGTAGTTCAAGTGGTAGTCGCCATGCCAGTCGCTGCCGATCCGTCGGTAGGACCATGGCCCGAAGAGACCCGGGCACACCTTGCCGGGCGCCGACGCACACGCCAGGAAGTAGGAATTCCGGTACCACAAGTCGGTCAGGAACTCGTCAGCGAGCTCGACCCCGGAGGCCTGCCAGTACTCCGACCAGAACTCGTCAGAGCACCGGCGATCCTCCTGGTAGTCGCCCAGCTCGACCAGGTCCGCCGAGGTGACCAGCTCGGCCCTGCCATGGCGGAGGGAGACCACGACGCGGAAATCGGCTGTGTCCCGCACACTCCGCTCGAGCGGCCCGGACGGCCGTGGCTTGCCATCGACACCCGGGCGCGCGTCCTCGGCCAAGGACGCGCTGGTGGTCGCCGCCAGCACGAACGCGTCGGCACCGACCGCGGGATCCAGCGTCGGCAGCACCTGCCGGAACGCGAGCCCCGGAACATCCAGCACCGTCGGGCTCGGGCCGGTTTCGCCGGTCAGGGGATCCGGGATCAGCCCGATGGGGTCGGGCAGCAACCTGATCCGGTCGAACACCGGCACTCCCGAGTGGCTCACCCACAACCGATCGTTGTCGCGGGCAAGGAAGATCTCCACCGCGGCCGGCTCGCCTTCGACCAGCAACGAGATCGTGCAGACGGCCGTGGCCAGGTCGAGCCGGTGACCGAGCACCTCGGCGCGGCGGGGATCGAAACCGAGGATCAGCGATCCGCAGGGGAACGGCCGGGGAAACGGCAGGTCGTAGCTGGCCCTGACCAGGTCGTTGTACTGCGCGAACCACTGGTCGTCGGTCAGGTCGTCGAGCGACGGGTCGATCGCCGCCACCCGGGCGAACACCTCGGCGAAGCTGCCGATCCCGTCGGCATGGCCCTCCTCGACCCGCACGTCCCACACCTCGTTGTGACCGAAGTGCACCACGACCGCATCCGGCCTGGTGGTCACCACAGCGCCGAGGCCGCCGTTGCCCAGCAACGCACCCTCGAAGAAGTCCGGCGCCGGGCCGCAGTGTGTGATCGATTCGTGGTCCATCAGACCTCCTCGAAAGCGCGAGCTTGGTCAACCGATTGACCCGAAGCATAGTAGGCGTGACGGACAGTTCCGCATCCGGCCTTGCGCGGCGTCGGCCACTGTGCCTATCGTCTTCCAGAACTGGTCAATCGATTGAGTGGAGCGCCGATGCTGTCCCTCTCCGACCGCAGGATCCTGGTCACCGGGGCCGCCGGTGGTCTGGGCCGAGCAGTGGCCGCCCGGTTGACCGAGCTGGGCGCGCGGGTCGCACTGGCCGATCTCGACGAGGCGGCCCTCGACACCGTCGCAGGCAAGCTCGCGGCGGATGCCGTGCTACTGCCCGGCGACCTGTCGGACGACAGCTTCGCGAGCGCCGTCGCCGCCCGGGCGGCGACTGCGCTGGGCGGCATCGACGGACTCGTGAACGCGGTCGGGGTGATGAGGACGACCCCGTTCCGCGACCTCCCTCTGCCGGAGTGGCGCAAGGTCGTCGACCTCGACCTGACCTCGGTCTTCGCGGTGACCCAGCAGGCCGCTGGTCTGATGACCGGCGGCGGGTCGGTGGTGACCCTGGCCTCGGTCGCAGCGCGGTCCGGCCGCCCCGACGCGGCGCACTATGCCGCGGCGAAGGCCGCCCTGCTCTCGCTCACCAAGTCGGCCGCGCTCGCGTACGGACCGGCTGTGCGGGTCAACGCGGTCTGCCCGGGGATCTTCCTGACCCCGATGTGGGACGGCATCCTCGCCGACCGCGACCGCCGGTTCGGCGCCGAGGCCGGCCGGGACTATCTGCAGCAGGTCGTCGAGCGGACGCCGCTCGGCCGCGTAGGCCGACCTGAGGAGCTTGCCGACGTGGTCGCGTTCCTGCTCAGCGATCTCTCGTCCTACGTCACCGGCCAGGCCGTCAACGTCGACGGCGGACTGGAGATGAACTGATGACGTTCCGGCTCCTCGACACCCTGTACGCCGACCAGGTGATGGCCGGGATCTGGTCCGAACACGCGACGGTCGCGTCCTGGCTGGAGGTCGAGGCGGGGCTCGCGACGGCGCAAGCGACCATCGGCTTGATCGATGCGGACGACGCCCGGGCGATCTCGGAGATCTGCCGGCCGGGTCTGATCGATCATGAGCAACTCTGGAAGGCGGCTCGGGTGGTCGGCTACCCGATCCTGCCGCTGACCCGGCAGATCGCGGCCGCGCTCCCACCCGGAGCGGCCGGACGGGTCCACTACGGCGCGACCACGCAGGACATCATGGACACCGGTCTCGCCCTCCAACTCGGCCGCTCCTGTGACCGTCTGCTCGAGCTTGCGCGGATCTTCGGTGACGCTCTGAGCCGGCTGACCACCGAGCATGCCGGCACGGTGATGGCCGCCAGGACACACGCCCAGCAGGCAGTGCCGACGACCTTCGGCGCGAAGCTGGGCGGATTCCTGGCCGAGCTGGCCGACGAGGTCGCCGAGCTTCGCCGCGCGGGCGAGGCGGTGCGCGTGGTGTCGCTGTTCGGCGCGGGCGGCACCAACGCCGCGATGGGACCGCAGGCGCCGGCTGTGCGGCAGGAGCTGGCCCGGCTGCTCGACCTGCGCGACAGCTCCGTCTCCTGGCACGTCAGCCGGCACCGGGTCGCCCGCTTCGGGGCGACCTGCGCCACCCTCGCGGCGACCTGTGTGCGCTTCGCCCGGGAGGTGATCGACCTGTCCCGGACCGAGATCGCGGAGGTGCGCGAGCAGGACGGCCACCACCGGGGTGCCTCCTCGACGATGCCGCAGAAGGCCAACCCGGTGCTGTCGGAGTCAGTGGTCGGCTTCGGGGTCGCCGCGACCACCGCCGCCGGTTCGTTGCTCAGGGCAATGGAGGCGGGACACGAACGCAGCGCGGGCGAGTGGCAGATCGAGTGGCTGATGGTGCCGGCGGTCGCCGAGCACGCCGCATCAGCCCTGTTCCTGGCCGGCGAGGCCGCGGCCACGTTGCGCGTGTTCCCCGACGTGATGCGGGCGAACCTGCAACGCGACGGCGGTCTGCTGATGAGCGAAGCGCTGATGATGCGGCTGGCCCCGAGCCTCGGCCAGGCCGGGGCGCACGATCTCGTCTACGCGGCGGCGCTGGAGGCCCGCCGGACCGGCGCGGACCTGACCGAAGTGGTTCGCCGTGAACTGCGAGCCACCGGCCCCGGTGCACCCGATCTCCAGCTCAGCGTCGACCAGTATGTCGGCGAGGCGCCGTCGATGGCCCACGCCGCGGTGGACCAGTGGCGCAAGCTCAAGGAGGAAGGACAGGAATGAGCGGGTACCAGCAGCACCTGCGGGATCTGCACGAGATGTGGCGGATCCGGGCCTTGGAGGAGAAGGTCCGGGAGCTCCGGCTGTCCGGCGAGATCGTCGGTTCGGTCCACCTCAGCATCGGTCAGGAGGCGGGCCCGGTCGGGTTCTGCACCGAGCTGTCCTCCGAGGACGCGCTGTTCGCCACCTATCGCGGGCACGGCTGGGCGATGGCTCGCGGCGTACCGCCGACGCCGATGCTGGCCGAGCTGGCCGGGCGGGCGACCGGTCTCAACGGCGGCCGCGGCGGATCGGCGTACTTCACCGCGCCGGAGTACGGGTTCCATGGTGAGAACTCGATCGTCGGGGCAGGTGCACCGATCGCGGTCGGCGCGGCGCTGGCGGGCAGGCACGACGGGAGTGGACGGGTCGCTGTCACCGTCTTCGGTGATGGCGCGTTGAACCAGGGGGCGACCCACGAGGCGATGAACTTCGCCGCCGCGTTCAAGCTGCCCGTGGTGTTCGTCTGCGAGAACAACCTGTACTCCGAGCTGACGCCGATCGCCACCATGGTCGGCGAACCAGAGCTCTGGCGGCGCGCCGCAGGCTACGGAATGCCCGGTCACTGGGTCGACGGCAACGACCCGGCAGGGGTCCGCGAGGCTGCCGCTACCGCGATCGCCCGGGCCCGCGAGGGCGCCGGACCGACGATGCTCGAGATGATGACCGAGCGGCTGGTCGGCCACTACATCGGTGATGCCGAGCAGTATCGGCCACCGGGCGAGCTCGAACGCGCCCGGCAGACCGAGCCGATCGTTCGGCTCCGCGCGGCTTTGACCGAGGCGGGTGTATCCGAAGCCGAGCTCGACGACTGCGAGACCCGCGCCCGGGCCGAGATCGAGGCGGCCGCGGCAGCCGCGCTGGCGGCCCCGCCGGCCGACCCTTCGACCGGGAAGGAGCATGTCTATGCCTGAGCAGGTCCTCGCACCCGAGTCGGCGACGATGGCGCTGAAGTACGGCGAAGCCGTCAACGCGGCGCTCGTTCGCGCCCTCGCGGAGATCCCGCAGACCCTCTTCTACGGTGAGGACATCGCCTTGCCCGGTGGGGTGTTCGGCGTCAGCCGCGGTTTGCAGCGGCGGTTCGGCGACCGGGTCTTCGACACCCCGATCAGCGAGTCCGCCATCCTCGGCAGCGCCGTCGGAGCCGCTCTGATGGGTCTGCGGCCGATCGTCGAGATCATGTGGGCCGACTTCTCCCTGGTCGCGTTCGACCAACTGGTCAACCAGGTCGCGAACGCGCGGTACGTCTCCCGCGGTGAGGCTCCGGCGCCGATCGTGGTCCGCACCCAGCAGGGCGCCGCACCCGGCTCGTGCGCGCAACACTCGCAGTCGCTGGAGGCCCTGTTCCTGCACGTTCCCGGCCTGCGGGTTGTGATGCCGTGGACCCCGCAGGACGCTTACGACGCACTGCTGGCAGCGGTCCACTCCGACGACCCGGTGATCGTGATCGAGAATCGCACCCTGTACGCCGGCGCGAAGGCCGACGTGACCGTCGGAGGCAGGCCGCGGCCGATCGGCTGGTCGAGTGTGCGGCGCTCCGGCGACGACGTCACGGTCGCGACCTGGGGCGCGATGACCGGCCGGGTTCTGCAGGCCGCCGAGCAGCTCGCCGAAGACGGGGTCGAGATCGAGGTGGTCGAGCTGACCTGGCTCAATCCACTGGATCTGTCGGCGGTCCGGGAAAGTCTGCGCCGGACCGGACGGCTGGCCGTGGTGCACGAGGCGAACGTGACCGGTGGATTCGGCGCCGAGGTGGTCGCCCGGATCACCGAGACCGGCGTACCGCTGCTGACGCCGCCGCTGCGAGTCGGCACACCCGACGTCCGGCTTCCGGCCGCGCCGGTGCTGGCGGACGCCCTCGTGCCATCGCCCGACCACATCGCCGGTGAGCTCAGGAAACTGGTCGGCCGATGATCGGCGGGATCTGGCACACCGGCCTGCACGTGGCTGATCTCGACCGGTCGATCGCCTTCTATCGCGACGTTCTCGGCCTGTCGCTGGTTCACACGCAGGAGCAGGCCAACGCCTACACCCGGTCGCTGGTGGGATACCAGGACGCGCATCTGCGGGTTGCGCAGTTCGCCGTACCCGGGAACAGGCCTGGGGTGAGCTCGCACGATGTCGAACTGGTGGAGTACGTCGCACCGCGCGGGGAGCCGGTCGATCCGGCCCGCCATCGAGCGGGGTCCGCCCACCTGGCGTTCGTGGTCACGGATCTCGACGCGGAGTACGAGCGCTTGGTCGCGGCCGGGGTGCGATTCGTCTCGCCCCCGAACCGGATCGACGCCGGCGTCAACGCCGGCGGCGCCGCCTGTTACCTGCTGGACCCAGATGACATCACCCTCGAACTGGTCCAGCCTCCCCCGGACCGTTCCCACCCGGCGGAGACGCCATGATCATCGACGCACACCAGCACTTCTGGAACCTGGAGCGCGTCTCCTACCCCTGGCTCACCGCCGAGCTCGCCCCGATCAACCGCACCATCGAAGAGCCCGAGCTGGAACCCCAATTGATTGCTGCTGGCATCGATCGGACCGTCCTGGTGCAGTCGATGGACTCGATCGAGGATTCGGACTTCATGCTGGAGGTGGCCGATCGCTGGCCGTGGATCGGCGCCGTGGTCGGCTGGGTGCCACTCACCAACACCGCCGAGGCGGAGCGGGAGCTGGACAGGCGGGCGCCGGACGACCGCTTCGTCGGCGTCCGGCATCTGATCCACAACGAGCCGGACGAGGACTGGTTGCTGCGTCGTGATGTTCTCAAGGGCCTTGCCGTGCTTGAGAAGCGCGGGCTGTCGTTCGACGTGGTTGCGGTGACACCGCGCCACCTGGAGCATGTGCCGGTGATCGCAGGCCGGCACCCCGGGCTGCGGATCGTGATCGACCACCTTGCCAAACCGCCGATCGCCTCGGGCGGCTGGCAACCCTGGGCCAAGCTGCTCAGCCGGGCAGCTGAGCATCCCAACGTGTACGCGAAGATCTCCGGCCTCAACACAGCGGCGGCGCCCGACTGGACCGCCAAGGACCTTCAGCCGGCTGTCGATCACGCCTTGGAGGTCTTCGGCCCGAGCCGCTTGATGTATGGCGGGGACTGGCCGATCAGCATGCTGGCAGGCGATTACGCGGGCGTCTGGAGCGCCACCCGGGAGGTGCTCGCGGGGCTTGCCGAGGACGAGCGTGACCAAGTACTCGGCGGAACCGCCCATGCCTTCTACAAGGTGCCCGCATGATCGATCGACTGGCCGGAATCGCCGACACCGTACGCATCGACGTACCGTCCGGACATCGGCGCGGGATCGCCGTGATCGGTGCCGGTGCGATCGTCGATGTTGCCCACCTGCCGGCCTACAGAGGGCTCGGGCTGGAGGTCCGGGGGGTGTACGACCGCGACTCCAAGAGGGCTGCGGCGGTGGCTGAGCGGCACGGCATCGGCCGGGTGTATCAGTCTCTGGAAGAAGTGCTGTCGGACGATCAGGTCGAAGTCGTCGACATCGCCGTGGTGCCATGGGCGCAGCCCGACCTGGTGCGGGAGGCGATCAAGGCGCGGAAGCATCTGCTCTGCCAGAAGCCGTTCGCACCCGACGTCGCGACCGGCCGGGAACTGGTCGACCTCGCGGACGCGGCCGGACTCAAGGTCGCGGTGAATCAGCAACTGCGCTGGGACGAGGGACTCGCCGCGGCCCGGGCGATGGTCCAGGCCGGCTGGATCGGTACGGCGACTGCGATGTCGTTCACCGTCGACATCAGCACCGACTGGAGCGCGTGGAACTGGCTGGTGGAGTCGCCGCGGCTCGAGATCATGTACCACTCGATCCACTACCTCGACGCGATCCGCAGCATCCTCGGCGACCCGGTCCGCGTGTTCTCCACCGCGTCCAGGCGAGTCGGGCAACAGGCGGTGGGTGAGACCAGGACGATCAGCACGCTGGTGTTCGACGGCGACACCCGGGCGGTGTTGCACGTCAACCACGAGAACCAGGGCGGCGACCAGCGGGCCGAGTTCCGGATCGACGGGACCGCCGGAGCGATTCGCGGCACGCTCGGGCTGCTGTACGACTACCCCGTCGGGCGACCGGACACGCTCGAGGTGTTCAGCAAGGTGCTGCCGACCGACGGCTGGCTCGCGTACCCCGTGACTCAGCGCTGGATCCCGTGGGCGTTCGGCGGACCGATGGCCGGTCTACTCCGCTGGATCGCCGAGGGCGAGACCGCGCCGACCGCCGCCCGCGACAATTTGCGCACCCTCGCGCTGGTGCACGCGCTGTACGGTTCGATCGATCACGGCGACGTTCGAGTACCGGAGGATGTGTGAGCAACCCACGACCCCGCCCTTCGGCGGCCCGCGCCCGGGCCGCGGCGCCCCCGGCGTCGGGGCGCGGCGGGCGAGTCACGATGAGCGATGTGGCCGCGCTCGCCCGGGTGGACAAGGCCGTGGTCTCCCGGGTGGTCAACGACGACAAGGTGCTGAGCATCCGGCCCGAGACCCGGGAGCGCGTGCACGCGGCGATCCGGCAGCTCGGTTACCGGCGCAACATGGCGGCGCGCAGCCTGCGAACGGCACGGACCGGCACGCTCGGCCTGTTCATCCCGGATTTCGCCAACCCGGTGTACGCCGAGATCATCACCGGCGCCGAGGCGGAAGCGCTGGCTCGTGGCTGCGTCCTGATGGTCGGTACTTCGACCGCCGGCGGGCGGGCGGCCAAGGACTATCTGGAGGTCCTCGGCGAGGGCAGGGTGGACGGGCTCCTGTTGGCAGGGGGTCCGATCACGTGGGCGGAGCAGGAAACGCTGTCGTCGCTGGGGATTCCGTGGCTGCTGGTGAACCGCCGCGGCCGGACGACCGCGCGCCACGTCATCCTGGACGACACCCGAGCGGCCCTGATCGCAGTGGAGCACCTGCTGGAGCTCGGGCACGAACGAATCGCGCACGTCGGCGGGCCCGCCGGCGCTGACACGGCTCGTCGCCGCCGGGCCGGGTACCGCAAGGCCCTCCGGCAGCACGAGCTCATCCCTGATCCCGACCTCGACGTGGTCGCCGACTACACACCTGACGGCGGAGCCCGCGCAACGACAGAACTCCTGGCCGGTGGCGCCAGGCCGACGGCGATCTTCGTGGCGAACGTGGCTTCAGCGATCGGCGTCCTGACCGCGTTGCGGACAGCCGGTCTTTCCGTGCCCGAGGACGTGTCGGTGATCGCGGTGCACGATCTCCCGCTCGCCGATCACCTGGTGCCTGCGCTGACCACTGTGCGGATGCCGCTCCGCCGCCTGGGTGCGAGGGCGGCCGAACTCCTTCTGACCACCCAGCCGGGCGACCTGATCAGCGAGGTGGTTCGAGAGCCGATCGAACTGATCGTGCGCCAATCCACCGGGCCGCCGAGCTGACGCACTCAGCGGAACTGCGAACGGGCGGTGGGGCGGAGGTGGAGATTCTGGGGTCGGGCGGCGGAGCGGCAGGTGAGTTCGGGGAGGATCTTGTTCTGCCAGGTCGGCGAGGCCTCGAGCCTGCTGCGATGCGCCTCGTACGCCGCGTCGCCGGGGAAGGTCGCAAACCAGGCGAGCACGGACTCGTCCCGCAGCGGCAGAGCCGGAAAGTTGTTCTCGGCCACAAGGGTCTCGAAGGTCGCACTGAGGACCGCACCCGTGTCGATGAGGACCGGCACCACCTGATCGCTGAAGAACTCCACGAACCCGTCATCGGCCGGAACCCCGGTGCGAATCGCTCCGGCGCCTTGCTTGGCGCGGTGGTAGATGGCGCCGGCGATCACGGAGTCGGGGATCTCGGTGGCGCCGATGGGCGGACGAGGGGCGCCGAGGGCGGGATAGCCCGGGCCGAGCTCGATCGGCTTCAGCAGCAGCGCGTTGTCCGAGTCCACCATCGTCGGATTCGCCTCGGCGCTTCTCGCGCGCCAGACGGGACCGTAGTAGAAGTTCTGCAGCGCTTCCGCGCGGGCCGGCAGGTCGGCGAAACCCCGCAGCCAGACGAATCGATCCGGGTCGTCGAGATCGCGGAACTGCCCGACGATGTGCATGCCCTGGGCTTCCTGCCCTTCGACGAACGACTCATCGAAGATCTCGATCAACCTGTCCCGTTGCCCCGGGTGCAACGTGTACTGCCGCAGGTCCACCACGGCACAGCAACCCAGCATGCCAACCTCCTCGTTCCGGTACGCCGGGTCTCAGTCAACCCAATAAACCTGCCACCGGCTGTCAGCGTTCTCGTACGGCCGCGACGGACTCAGCTATGCAGGGTGGGCCGGTAGATGAGTTCTTGGGTGTTGCCGTCGAACGTCCGGCTCTCGATCAGCTCGAGGTCGAAGTCGGCCGCGCCCTGGAAGATCGAGTCCACTCCGGTCTGCCCGGTGATCACCGGGAAGATCGTCACCTGGACCCAATCGACCAGGCCGGCGGCCATCAGCGCCCGGTTCAGCGACAGGCTGCCGTGCGAGCGCAACGGCACCTCGGACTCCTCCTTGAGCCGGGCGACGATGTCGACGGCGTCGCCGCTCTCGAGGGTCGCGTCCGGCCAGTCGAGGGGTCCCTGCAGCGTGCTCGACACCACGGTCGCCGGCAGATTCCTCATCCGGGTGACCCAGGGATCAAGCAACTCGGGCTCCATGGGGATCGAGGCCAACATCGCCGCGTTCGACCGATAGGTGGTGGCCCCGAAGACCATCCGCTGCTCCTGCTCGTACAAGGCGAGGCGGTGGTCGAGGAACTCGGGGCCTTGCTTGCCCCAATAGCCGCCCCAGTTGCCGCTGTGCGAGCCGTAGCCGTCGAGGCTGGAAAAGATGTCGAAGGTGTAGGTAGCGGTCATGATGCTCTCCTTGAGTTCGGTGGACGCCCTCCTGGGCGGCCGTTCACTCCTACTACGAGCACATCGATCCCGATCCGACACCGCCTCCCGGATTCTGTCGAGCACCTTCTGAGCACAACGCGAAGGACCGCAGAGGGTGCGAGTCCCTCTGCGGTCCTTTTCGCTGGGTGGTCTAGGTGAAAATGCTGACGCCACCCGGGCCCACCAGGAGGCCGATGACGATCAGTGCGGCGCCCATCAGCACCTGGCCACGAACGAGCGAGACGATTCCCGAGATGACGAGGATCGCCGCGATGATCCAGAGCACTAGGCCCATGGTCGTTCCTTTCTCGACGGGCCGGACGGGTACGCCCGGCGGCTTGACTCCCCGTGGTGCGGAACGCCCTGACCCCGGCGGTCGTCCCTGCACATCTGGTGCCCGGGGCGATCAGCCCCAAACGGTGTCGATCTTCGAGGAATGAGTGGATCGCGGCGGGGCACCGGGGGCGGGCCACCCGGACGACCGAGGAGACGACGTGAAGATCGGCTATTTCCTGTCCAGTGAGGAGTACACGCCCGCCGAGCTGATCGAGCAGGCCAGGCTGGCGGAGGAGTCCGGTTTCGACGGGCTCTGGCTCAGCGACCACTACCACCCGTGGAACGACGAACAGGGCCAGAGCGCCTTCGTCTGGTCGACCATCGGCGCGATCTCCCAGGTCTGCGAGCTGCCGGTGACCACTGCCGTCACCTGCCCGACGGTCCGCATCCACCCGGCGGTGATCGCCCAGGCCGCGGCGACCAGCGCAGTACTGCTGAACGGCCGGTTCACTCTCGGCATCGGTACGGGTGAAGCGCTGAACGAGCACGTTCTCGGCGATGTCTGGCCGACCGTGGACATCCGGCTGGAGATGATCGAGGAAGCCGTCGAGGTGATGCGCCGGCTGTGGACCGAGGACGACTTCGTCTCGCACCACGGCAAGCACTACACCGTCGACACCGCCCGGATCTACACCAAACCCGACAGCGCGCTGCCGATCTACATGTCCGGATTCGGGCCTGAGGCAACGGATGTCGCCGCACGGATCGCGGACGGTTACATCACCACTTCACCGGACAAGGAACTGCGCGACCGGTTCCGCGAGAATGGTGGCGGCGACAAGCCAGCACAGGCAGGGTTCAAGGTCAGCTACGCGCCGTCCGAGGAGGAAGGTATCGAGCAGGCGCACCGGATCTGGGGCAATTCGGGACTGCCGGGTGAGCTCGCACAGGTATTGCCCTCGCCACGGCATTTCGAGCAGGCCAGCCAGCTGGTCACCAAGGAGCAGACCGCGAAGTCCATCACCTGCGGATCGAAGGCCGACCACCACGTGGAGGCGTTCAAACCGTACGTCGACGCGGGATTCGACGAGATCTACGTGGCGAACATAGGCCCGTACTCGGTCGACATGATGAAGCTCTACCGCGACGAGGTACTCCCGGAACTCCGCCGCTCGGGCCGGTAGGTGCGTCAGGCGAGAAGAGCGCGAGCCGCACGCAGATCGTCGACGAAAAGGCCGAAATCGCGGCGATACTCGCGGGACCGGACCACTGACGACGGGTGAACCGTGGCCGTCGCGATGGTCCCGTCCGTCAGTTCGAGTCGCTCGCCGCGGCGCTCTGTCATCCGCCGCTCCACTGTGCCGCGCCGGCGAAGTCGTTCACGTGGTTCTGGTGCCCGTTAAAGAGCTCGTAACACTTCGGGGGTTGCGGCGGGCGCCAGGATTTGGTCTGGTGGAGGGCAAGTGGTTCAGCATTGACGCCACACACCGCAGGACGACACGACGAGGTCTCTCACCGTGACGATCGCACCTGTCAGCGCTGCCGACACGAAGCAGCGGATTGCCGATAACACCCAAGAACTGCTGATCGAAGCCGATAACGTTCCCGATCCCCGCCACCAGCAACTGCTCGACGAGGTCGTCATCCTGAACGCGCCGGTCGCACGGTCGATCGCCTCGCGCTACCGCAGTAAGGGCGTCGATACGGATGATTTGGAGCAGGTCGCCTATCTGGGGTTGGTGAAAGCGGCCAACGGCTACCGGGTGGATGCCTCGACAGCGTTCCTCGCGTACGCCGTACCGACCATCCGGGGCGAGCTGAAACGCTACTTTCGTGACTGTGCGTGGACCGTCCGGCCGCCGCGACGGGTCCAGGAGATGCAGGGCACGATCGCGGCGACCGAACCGGAGCTGACGCAGAAGCTCGGGCACCTGCCGTCGACCGCGGAGACCGCGCAGGCGCTCGGTACCGAGGCGGGAGAGATCGCCGAGGCCGCGTCTGTCCGGGGTTGCTTCACCGCGTTGTCACTGGACGCGCCGGGCGCGGCGGAGAGCGGCGCCAGCCTGATCGAGACGGTGGCGGATGCAGAGGTCGGGTACGAACTGGTCGAGAACGTCCAGACTCTGACCCCTGCGGTCTCAGAACTGGGCGATCGAGACCGCCGCATCCTGGAACTCAGGTTCTGCGCCGGCCTCACCCAGGAGGAGATCGGCAACGAACTCGGCGTCAGCCAGATGCAGGTCTCCCGCCTCCTCCGAGGAATCCTCGACCACCTCCGAGACCAACTGACCAACGACAGCCGTCTCACCCACCTGCGTTCGACCTGACCGAGGAAGGTTCCGAGCGCTGTTCCGCGCAGGTGCGGCCGGTGAGCATCACGACGTACCCGAGGACCGCTGTGACGACCAGCAGCTCACCCCCGTCCTCGAGCAGGTGCAGCAACTGGAGCCCGGAGTCCCCGAGTCCGGTCGCCAGGCCGTCGACCACCAGCCCGAAGACCGCGAGCATCAGGCTCAACCCCAGCAATTGCCGGTACGTCGTCCGGGTGCGGGCGGTTCCTCGGCGGTATCCCCAGGTCAGAAGCACCAGGAGGATCAGGCCGACGGGTCCCGCAAAGGCGAGTTCGCCGACATCCTGGGTACGAAGCCCGCCGGCCAGCAGCCGAGCCGGGTCCTCACCGGCCGCGCGGACCAGCGCGGATCCGGCGGATTGATGGAGGCTGAACAGGTCGTCCGCCAGGAGGAAGGCGAACAAGAGCGCCCACGGCAGGTAGGAACGGCGTCGGCCGAGGGTTCCCAGCCACAGCAGCAACAGCACGACCCAGAACAGCTGCACGTAGCCGAAGGACTCCGCGATGCCGTGATCGCTGGAGATGTTGAATGCCAACGACTTGACCATCGGCACCCGGGAGTTCACCTGCACGCTGCGATGCGCGAGGTGCAGCACCACCATCAGCAGGTCGGTGAAGACCAGCAGGCCGACCACGAGCTGGGTCGGACCGACCGCCGCCGGGATCAGCCGATCGGTGATGCCGTCGGTCCTCGGCGGTGCGGGTGCAGGTGCGGCCATGGAGAGTCATCCTGCAGGCATCAGCCGCCCAGGCCAAGCACCCCCCGCATGAGAAAACTCTAACGCGGGCTGCCGACAGCCTTTTCCAGTTCGGCTTTGGTCATCTTTGAGCGGCCTTTGACGTTCTTGTTCTTGGCTTCGTTGTAGAGCTGCGCTTTGGTGCGCCCCTGGGAGCCGCTGTGGGAGCGGAGGCCGCCGCGGCGGCTCGAGGAGATGTCGTTGGTGGAGCTGCGGCTCTTCTGCTTTGCCTCGCCGGAGCGGGCACGCTCTTTGTTGACTGTGCGGGCCGCGATCTCCTCGGCGGTGTTCTCGCTGCGGCCGCTTTTCTTCAGGCCTGCCTTGATGTGCTCGTACTGCCGTTCCCGCTTCTTGCTGGATCCTGCGGGCATCGTCGCGCTCCCTTCAAGCCAATTCGAGTGCCAGGCCCGGTACCCCGTCGTCGCGGCGGCAATCACTTCGATGGGGCGTGCATGGATCGAGTTTCGGCGGGCACCCGGAGGTCGCAAGCAACCGGAACCACGGAGGAGATGAGATCGATGGGTATCGGGGACAAGATGAAGAACGCTGCCGAGTCGGCCAAGGGCAAGATGAAGGAGAAGACCGGCGACGCGACCGACAACGAAGACCTGCAGGCCGAAGGCCAGGCGGAGAAGTCCGTGGCAGACCTGAAGCAGGCCGGCGAGAAAGCCAAGGACGCCTTCAAGAACTGAGTTCCGCCCACTCCAGTTCCTCCGACGATCCCCACCAGTCGTCCCCCGGCTGGTGGGGATCCTTCGGCTCCGGACGGGGTACCCGGTCAACCATGTTCGAGAATTTCACTCTGGAGCGGATCGACACCGGCGACGTCACCCTGCGCGTGCGGCACGGCGGATCAGGCCCACCCGTCGTCCTGGTGCACGGCCATCCCCGCACCCACACCACCTGGTACGCCGTCGCGCCGGCTCTGGCGGCGGCCGGCTTCACCGTGGTCTGTCCGGACCTCCGGGGCTACGGCCAGTCGGACAAACCCGCCAGCGACGACGACCACGCGCCGTACTCGAAACGCGCGATGGCGGCCGACCTCGTCGGGCTGATGGATGCTCTCGGTCACGACAAGTTCGCCGTCGCCGGGCACGACCGCGGTTCGCAGGTCGCCTACCGGACCGCTCTCGACCACCCCGACCGGGTCAGCCAACTGGTGGTGATGGACGGGGTGCCGATGGTCGAGGCACTGGAGCGCGCCGACGCGAAGTTCGCGGCGATGTGGTGGCACTGGTGGTTCTTCGGCCAGACCGCGAAGCCGGCCGAGCGGGTGATCTGCGCCGATCCCGAGACCTGGTACAACGCCTGGACCTCGAACTCCCCGGACGTCCTCGGCCCGGAGAACCACGCGGACTTCCTGGCGGCGATCCGCAACCCGGCCACCGTGCACGGAATGGTCGAGGACTACCGGGCCGGCCTGACGGTGGACCGCCGGATCGACGAGCAGGACCGAGCTGCCGGACGGCAGATCCAGTGCCCGATGCTGATGCTCTGGTCGACCAAGGACGACATGGAGGAGATCTACGGCGATCCGCTCGAGGTCTGGCGGCCGTGGTGCCCCCAAGTCACCGGACACGGGATCGACTCCACCCACCACATCGCCGAGAACGCCCCGGCCGAGCTCGTACAGAGCCTGCTGGAGTTCCTGTAGCGTCAGCCGGGTGGACGTCGAGCAAGTGGACTTCGAGGAGGCCGCGAGCCGGCTTTACGCCGCGCCCGCGGCGGACTTCATTGCCATTCGCAACGAGCTCGCGAAGCAGCTGAAGGCGGCCGGCGACCAGCTCGGTTCGACCCGGCTGAAGGCGCTGCGCAAGCCGACAGTCGCCGCCTGGCTGACGAACCTGGTGGCCCGGGAACGGCCCGACCAGCTGGACGACCTGCTCGCGCTCGGTGACGAGTTCCGCGAGGCGACGGCCGATCTCGACGGCGAAAGACTGCGGGAGCTGACGCCCAAGCGGCACAAGCTGCTCGACCAGCTGGCCAAGGAGGCCAACGGCCTCGCCGAGCGGGAAGGCCAGAAGGTCAGCGCGGATGTCGGGCAGAAACTCCGCGAGACCCTCGACGCCGCCCTGGTCGATCCGGCCGCGGGTGAGGCGGTCCGCGAGGGGCGGCTCAGCAGCGCGCTCCGGCATGTCGGCTTCGGCGTCGTCGACGAGAGCGGCGAGCCGTCGAATGTGACGCCCCTGACCGACGAGCGGCGGCAGCGGGCGCAGGATCGCCGGAAGGCGTCGAAGGTCGCCGAAGAGTCGGCTGCCGAGGAATCCGGGTCTGCGAAAGCCGCGCGGGAGAAGGCCGAACGCGAGGAAGAAGCGCGCGAGGAAGCCGAGAAGACCGAGGCCAAGCAGGAGTTCGACCGGGCAGTGGCCGCGGCGGAGGCGGCCGAAGCGACCGTCGACGACCTCGACAGCCAGCTGGCCGAGGCCCGCGAGGCGCTCGAGCAGGCCCACGAGGCGGTCCGCCGGATCGACGCCGAACTGACCGAGGCGAAGAAGGTCGCCCGGGATGCCCAGAAGGAGAGTCGCGAGGCCCGCAAGCGCTACAACCGCCTCTGAACGGGTACCGGGCGAACGAGTGTCGTGGAAAGGACTGGACGATGGCACGGTCGATCTGGAGCGGGTACATCAACTTCGGGCTGGTCTCGGTACCGGTCGGCCTGTACAGCGCCACCTCCGAGCACGAGCTGGATTTCCACCAGTTCCAGCGCGGTACGTCGGACCGGATCCGCTACAAACGGGTGAACGAGCGGACCGGCCGTGAGGTCGACTTCGACAAGATCGTCAAGGGCCACGAGGTCGGCGGCGGCGAGTACGTCATCGTCGAGCCGGACGAGCTGGACGAGATCGCTCCCGGCAAGTCCCGCTCCCTGGAGATCTCGACCTTCGTCGACCTGGACGAGATCGACCCGATCTACTTCCAGAAGAGCTACTACCTCGGTCCCAGGGACAAGGAGAACGCGTCGTCCTACGCGCTGCTCAGGGACGCGCTGGCGAAGTCCAACCGGGCCGGGATCGCGAGCTTCGTGATGCGCAGCAAGGAGTACCTGGCGACGATCCGGGCGGACGGCAAGGTGCTCGTGCTGGAGACGATGTTCTTCGCCGACGAGATCCGTGCTGCCGCCGACGAGATCGGCAACCTGCCGGCGAAGTCCGGTGCGGGTCAGCAGCTCAAGATGGCGGTCGACCTGATCGAGGCGATGAGCGGGCCATGGCGGCCGGCGGAGTACAAGGACAGCTACACCGAGCGGGTCAAGGAGCTGGTCGAGTCCAAGCGCAAGGGCAAGGAACTCGTGGTCAACGAGGAGGAGCCCGAGGCGACCTCGACGACCGATCTGGTCTCCGCCCTCCGCGCCAGCGTCGACGCGGCCCGGGCCCGCCGCCAGGGCAGCACCAGCAAGAAGACGACCACGAAGAAGGCCGCCGCGAAGAAGACGACCGCTAAGAAGTCCACCTCCAAGAAGACAACTGCGAAGAAGACGTCAGGGAAGAAGGCGAGCACCAAGAAGGCGGCCTGAGACCTACTCGCCTGGTTTGGGGAGGAGGAAGGTGCCGGGGTCGCTGGGGGCGCCGGCTTCGATCCAGCGCTGGAAGCCGTCGGGGTTGCGGCGTTCGAACTCGTCCAGGCAGATCCGGCGGACCTCCGCGACCGCCTGGCGATCGCGGAGGCCGGCGCCTTCCGCCAGCGTCGTGGTGGTCTCGCACCAGACTCCACACAGCTCCTCGATGCTGAGCGGGCACTGAAGGGAGGCGATCAGCCTCTCGTCCTCCAGTTCGTCGGCCCGGCTCAACAGGAGCAGCTTCTCGGACGCGGGCTTCCGCCGGAACCGGCGGCGCCTCTTGGGCCGGTCCGACGGAATGACTAGATCGAGCAGCACGAACAGCCCGGCCGCGACCCCCAGAGTGATCAGGCCCAGCGCTCCCCAGCCGAGCAGCTTCACCAGCCCCGGGAGACAGAGGATCGCACCAGCGGCCAGCACGGCGACCAGCACCGGCGACTCGAACGGGACATCGTCGGAGACGTGCTTGGTCACCGCGGCCAACGGCCAGGCGAGGGCGAACACTACGAGCAGCAGAATGGACGTCGCGATGGGTCCGAGCGTCAGTACTCCGGACAGCAGCCCGGCCGTGGCTGCACCGACGCCGGCCGCCACTGCCGTACGCCGAACCCTCGGGGAAAGCTGCATCTTGCCGAGCTCACTCATGGTCGCCACGGAACACCCTTGTGAGTACCCCGGCCGACTACCACCAAAACCGCACGCCCGCCCGCGGAGCCCGGTGGCGTCGACACTGTCATAACGATCGACCCAGCCACCAGGTTCCTGCCTCGTCAGGAAACCTAGGCGCCGGTCTCGACATGAGGAGCATGGACGGGTTTCGACTGCGGTGAGTTGCGCTGGCGCAGGAAGATCGAGCCGCCGACGATCGCCGCCACGGCCAGGAACTCGCTCTGCCAGTTCTGGAACGACTCGAACCAGAACTGCGAAGTCTGCAAGTACTGCCAGGTGGTGACCGCCTCGCTGCCGTGCATCAACTGGTCCTCGCTGTACGCACCGGCACCGGTCACCGCATGCAGCCAGAAGGACAGCAGGAACACGATCCCGAACGCGAGCGCCAACGAGTTCTCGTACAGCTTCAGCAGCAACTCCGACCCGTGCCGGACCGGCCACGGCGCCTGCGGATCGTTGCGATGCTCGCGCGGATCGTCATCCTGCTCGGCCCGCTTGTCCACCGGCTTCGACTCCGCGGACCCCTTCTGCAGCAGGAAGGCGGTGAGCAGGACGTACATGCCCATCTGCAGGAACTCGCTCTCCCAGTTCTCGAACACCGTCTCGCCGAACGACGACGACCCGGCGTACTCGACCAGGCTCTGGGTCGGCTGGTTGTGCTCGGCAAGGTCATCGTTCTCGTGTGCGTGCCCGGTGAACAGAACGCCCAGCATGAACACCAGGAACAGACCGAGAGTGACCGTCAACAGGGCGTGCAGCCGGAGCCATCTCATCCGCCCATCATCACTACTGCGATCACCACCCGCACCCCACCGGCCCGGCGCGCCGCCGACCGCCGTGATTGGGTGTCGGCGTGCCGAACATCGTGATTCGAGACCGTACCGATGCCGATTTCGTCGACTGCGTCGCCTTCCTGCGTGACGTCCACGAACTGTCCGGCTATCCGGTGAACTGGCCGGCCGACCCGAAGGGCTGGCTCACCCCGCCGGAGGCACTCGGCTGCTGGGTGATCACCGTCGACGGCGAGGTGGCCGGCCATGGCGCACTCACGGCCGACGGACAGGGAGCACTGGTCGAACGGTTGTTCGTGGACCCGAACCGGACCGGCGGCGGCCTCGGCCGGCAACTTCTCGACCACTGCGTCACCGTCGCCCGCGACGCGAGCCGGAAGCTGTCCCTCGACGTCGCCGAGAACTGCCAAGCCGCGATCGCCCTGTACGACCGGGCCGGCTGGCACCGGACCGGCCGTACGCCGATCGACTGGGGTGGGACTCAGGCGTCCGCGGTGATCAGATTCGAGGCACCGGCCTTCTGATCTAGCGGATGAGCGATCTCGTCGGACGTGAACCGGCCGAGCCAGACCACCAGCAGCGACACCACCACCGGGCCGAGGCCGGCCACCAGGAACACCGCGCTGACGCCGAAGAGTGAGCCAGCAGGCCCCGCCAGCGCCATCGACAACGGCATCAGCAGCAGCGACACGAAGAAGTCCAGGCTGGAGATCCGCCCGCGCAGGTGATCCGGCACCCGGCGCTGCAGCAGCGTCCCCCAGATCACCATCGCCGCCGAACCGGTTCCCCCGGCGATAGCCGCACCGATAGCCATCAGCCACAGGTCGGTCGCATAGCCGAGCAGCACGAACGGCGCCGACCCGACGCCCCACATCAGCGTCATCACCGTCAGATACCGCCGCGGCAGCGACCGCGACGAGATCAACAACGCGCCCACCGCGCCACCGATGCCGAACGCCGCCAGCACCAGCCCGTACTCCGTCGCGCCGCCACCCAACTGATCCTGTACTGCGAACGGCAGCAGCACCTCGAGCGGCCCCAGGATCAGCAACACGAACACGGTCCCGAAGAGCAAAGACGCGAGCAACCACCGAGTACGGCGTACGTAACTCCACCCTTCCCGCAGATCGGCGAACATCGCTCTGACCCCGGTCGGCCCCGCACCCTCCGCCTCGTCAACGATCGCCTCCCTGGAAGTAGAGGCGGTCGTGGGTTGGATGCGCATCGCCATCACGCAGGCAGCCGAGAACAGGTAGGTCAGGGCGGCGACGAGGATCGCCACCCCCGGCGACAGTGCCGCGATCGCCAACCCACCCAGCGCCGGCCCGGTCGCCTGCTGCGCCAGCGGCCGCAGCGTGCCTTCGAGCCCGTTAGCCGCAAGCAGTTGCTCGGGTGGCAGCAACTTCGGCACCAGCGCCGTGTACGCCGGGATCAGGAACGCCTCCCCCGCGCCGATGATCACCGCGCCGGCCGCAAGCTGCCACACCTCCAGCAGTCCCGCGAGCGCAAGGCCCCCAAGAACCAGCAGGACAGCACCGCGCACGATGTCGGCCGCGATGATGACCGATCGCTGGGACACCCGATCGGCCGCGATGCCGCCGAACAGGATGCAAACGAGCAAGCCGATGCTGTACGCCGTGGTGACTACCGACAGCTGAACCGGACCTCCGCCCAGCTCGATCACCTGCCAGGCCAGCGCCACCAACCACAGACCGCTACCGAGCAGGGCGACGGCGAGCCCGGTCCACAACAGCCGGTAGTCCCGGTGCCGCAGCGGCTCGACTGCCTTCCAACGGACCTTGCTCACGATGCACACCTCAAGAGTTGACAGCGAAACTATTAATCGGACTCTACCCACACGAACAGTTCACGTGTCAACAGTTGCGGTGTATATTCCTTCTCATGGCGACGAAACAGATGAGCACGGATCAACTGGGTGCCTGGCGTGCCCTGTATCGGGCGGACACCTTGTTGTTCGCCCACCTGGACAACACCCTGCGCAGCGTCGCCAAGATGACGTACTTCGAGCACGAGGTGCTGCGGGCGCTCGACGAGGCGGGCGGCAAACTCCGGATGGCACCGCTGGCGGAGAAGCTGATGATCTCCCGCAGCGGCGGCACGAGGCTCGTCTCCAAGCTGGAGGACAAGGACGGCTGGGTCGTCCGGACCGCGTCACAGCAGGACCGCCGGGCCACCTGGGCCGAGCTGACCCCGGCCGGCCGGGAGGCGCTGAAGAAGGCTGAACCGGTGGTCGATGCCGTGGTCGCCACCTTCTTCGCGGATCATGTCTCAGGTGACGACCTTCGACGCGCGTCCCGGATCATGGACCGCCTGGCCGACGCCAACCCGAACGACGACGGCTTCGACTGCGGCCTCTGACCGCGGTCCCAGGCGCGCGGGCGGCTGGGGGTCGGTGCGATGAACCAGGTCGACGAGTTGTTCGCGGAGCGGGTGAAGGCGCTCAAGCCCGCACCCTGTGACCACCCCGCTCAGGTCGTCCGGGACCTGTACGACGCCCAACTCGGCAGCCGGCACTGCGATCTGGCAGCGAGGTGGCTCCAGTCCGAGGGCCACGGCTTCTACACGATCGGGTCATCCGGCCACGAGGGCAACGCAGCAGTCGCGGCGGCTCTTCAGCCGACGGACCCGGCTCTCCTGCACTACCGCTCCGGCGCGTTCTACCTGGCGCGCGCCGCGCAACACCAGGACAAGGACGGCATCCGCGACATGCTGCTCGGCGTGACGGCAGCGACGACCGAACCCATCGCCGGTGGTCGCCACAAGGTGTTCGGCCGGCACGACCTCGCGGTCATCCCGCAGACCTCGACGATCGCGTCCCACCTGCCCCGCGCGATGGGAGTCGCCTTCTCGATCGCCCGGGCGGCGAAGCTCGGCGTACCGTGCGCGTGGCCGGCGGACGCGATCGTGGTGACCAGTTTCGGCGACGCCTCGGCGAGCCACTCGACGGCGACCGGGGCGATCAACGCGACCCTGCACACGTCGTACCAGGGGATCCCGATGCCGTTGCTGCTGGTCTGCGAGGACAACGGGATCGGGATCAGCGTGCGCACCCCCGACGGCTGGATCAAGCAGGCCTACGGACAACGCCCGGGGCTGCGGTACTTCGATGCCGACGGCACCGATCTCGCCGCCACCCTGACGATGGCCACCGAGGCGGCGACCTTCGTACGGCGCAACCGTCGGCCCGCGTTCCTCCGGCTCAGAACCGTCCGACTGCTGGGTCATGCCGGGTCGGACGTGGAAGCGGCGTACCGGACTCCGGCCGAGCTGACCGCCGACGAGGAGCTGGATCCGCTGCTCGGCACGGCCCGGCTGCTGCTCGACGGCGGTTGCACGCCGGCGGAGATCGTGGAGCTCTACGAGGACAAGCGGTCCGAGGTGATGAGGATCGCTCGGGAGGTGGCCGGGCTGCCTCAGCTTGCCTCGGCAGAGGCGGTTGCCGCACCGCTGCGATACCCGGATCCCACAGTCGTGACGGAGTCGTTGCCCGAGCGTGGTGGCCGTACGAGTGAGCCGCTCACCCTGAGCCAGTCGATCAACCGTGCCTTGGCGGAGGTGCTCGCGTCGTACCCGGAGGCGATGGTCTTCGGTGAGGACGTCGGCCGCAAGGGTGGCGTCTACGGCGTCACTCGCGGGTTGCAGAAGAGCTTTGGTCCGGCCCGGGTCTTCGACACGCTGCTGGATGAGCAGTCGATCCTCGGACTCGCCCTCGGCGCGGGGGTTTCCGGGCTGTTGCCGTTGCCGGAGATCCAGTACCTGGCCTATCTGCACAACGCCGAGGACCAGTTGCGGGGCGAGGCGGCCTCGCTGAAGTTCTTCTCGCAGGGGCAGTTCCGGAATCCGATGGTGCTGCGGATCGCCGGCTACGGCTACCAGAAGGGGTTCGGCGGGCACTTCCACAACGATGACGCGATCGGGGTCCTGCGGGACATCCCCGGGCTGGTGATCGCGTCGCCATCGCGTCCGGACGATGCAGCCGCAATGCTGCGGACGTGTGCCGCGGCCGCTCGCAGCGATGGCGCCGTCTGTGTCTTCCTCGAGCCGATCGCGCTCTACCACCAGCGCGACCTGCACGAGGACGGCGACGATGCCTGGCTGGCGGGCTACCCGGCCGAGCACGTGCCGATCGGGCGGGGCCGCACGTACGGCGACGGCCAGGACCTCACCCTCGTCACGTTCGGCAACGGCGTCCCGATGAGCCTTCGGGTCGCTGAGAAACTCAACGGCCGCGTCCGGGTCCTCGATCTGCGCTGGCTCACACCGCTACCCCTCGAGGATTTGTTGCGTGAGGCAACGATCACTGGTCGCGTGCTGGTGGTCGACGAGACCCGGCGTTCGGGCGGCGTCTCCGAGGGCGTGCTGGCAGCGCTCGTCGATGCCGGCTTCACCGGACGCCTGGCGCGCGTCACCAGCGAGGACTCGTTCATTCCCTTGGGCGACGCCGCCCGTGAAGTGCTGCTCAGCGAACAGACCATCGAAGCCGCAGCCCGCGCCCTGCTGGAACCCTGACCGTCCGAACCCCACCTGCCGGACGGTGCGGGTTCAGCTGAAGAGGCGTTGCCAGATCGAGCGTTTGGGCTGGGGCCGGTCCGACGCCTCGGGAGCGGGCTCCGGTTGCGGGCGATCCTGTAACCACTGCTCGACGAACTCTTCCTCGTCGACCGGGCCGACCGGGACCACGACGCCCGTCGCGTCACGGATCTGCAGCAGGATCCGCTTGTTCAGGTCCTGCAGGTACTCGCGGACCTCGGTCTCGCTGCGCATCTTCCGGAGCTTGTCCGTGATCTGCTGCTTCTCCTTGCGCAACTGCACCGACGGCGGCAGCAGAACGTCCGCCTCGATCTTCTCGCGGCGGATGAAGTCCTTCACCCACCAGTCCGGATCATGCGGATCGGCAAGCTTGTGGAGCGGCTGGCCAGCTCCCGCCAGATCGTCGAACTCACCGCGGTTCTGGGCCTGCCGGATCTGGGCCTCGACCCAGTCCTCGGTCCGCATTCCCGGCGGTTTGCGCTCGGTCATGGACGCCTCCGTGTCACTTCGACATGGTTGCCCTGCGACCCGGTCCTTGCCGGGCCCAGTTCCACTGAACCATATTGTGAATGGAATCACAAGGTCAGTTCGGCGGCATCTTCCCCTCGGGCCACAGCTCCGGCACCGGGATCGGCATCCGCCAGAGCGGCAGCCTGGGATCGACCAGTCCGTTGCGGATCGCGACGGATCGGAGCAGCCGCAGCGGGCCGGCGATCAGGATCAAAGCCAGCGGCAGTTCCACCAGTACGGCGCTCAGCAGCGCCTGCAGCATGTTCTCGCCCCAGTGGCTGGTGAGAACGTCGAACCAGGCGTCGCAGATCAGCAGGACGCCGCAGGCGAAGGCGGACGGGAACAACAACATCCGTCGCCGCCACCCGAAGATCGCGGTCAGCACCAGCAGGGCCAGCAGGATGATGTCGAACCCGACCCAGGTGGCCACCCAGCGCCGTGCCACGTAGTGGTTCGGCAGCGTGTTCGCCAGATACACGATCCAGGGAATGAGGACAGCCACACAGACCAGCATCAGCGCCAGCCGCCACTTGCGGATCCGCTCGATCGTCCGGCTCGACGGCATCCTGGTCCCGGCCGTGGCCTGCGTCAGCCGCATGATCAGCTCGCGGCGCTCCTCGAGGGACATCGCCTGGATCTGTTCATCGGTCAGCTCTCCACCGCTCACACTCCATGCTCACATGAGAGGCTGGGCGACACCGAGCCCCCCGACCGAGAGGACCCACCTGTGTCTTCCGCCATCCTGTCCGTCGTCGCTGGGGAGCGGGTCCCCGACCCGGTCCGGACCGCCCCCTCGACCAACCCGGCGAACACCGCCGACGTGGTCGGCACCATCGGTGTCGCCGGTCCCGAGGTGTTCGTGCAGGCCGCCCGGGCGGCACGTGCGGCCCAGGCGTCGTGGGCGGCGCTGCCGGCCCCGCAACGCGGCCAGGTGATCGCGAATGTGGGCCGGTTGATGACCGCGAACAAGTCCCGGCTCGCGGCCCTGGTGACCCGCGAGATCGGCAAGCCGCTGGCGGAGGCGCTGGGCGAGGTGCAGGAGATCATCGACACCTGCGACTTCTTTATCGGCGAGGGCCGCCGGCTCTACGGCCAGACCGTGCCTTCGGAGATGCCGGACAAGCAGTTGTTCACGTTCCGCCGCCCGGTCGGTGCCGTCGCGGTGATCTCGGCCGGCAACTTCCCGGTCGCGGTCCCCTCCTGGTACATCGTCCCGGCCCTGCTCTGCGGCAACACCGTGGTGTGGAAGCCGGCGGAGTACTCGGCTGTCTGCTCCAACGCGTTCTACGAGCTCTTCGAGCATGCCGGCGTGCCGGCGGGGGTCTTCAACCTCGTGTACGCCGATGGCGCCGACACCTTCGCGGGGCTCGAGCAGTCGCTCGCGGCCGGGTTGATCGACAAGGTCGGCTTCACCGGGTCCAGCGAGGTCGGCACCCGGATCGGCGAGCTCTGCGGCCGCCACCTGCAGACGCCGTGCCTGGAGCTCGGCGGCAAGAACCCGATGGTGGTCACCGCCGACGCAGACCTCGACCTCGCGGTCGAAGGCGCCCTCTTCTCCGGCTTCGGTACTGCGGGTCAGCGGTGCACGTCGCTGGGAACGGTGATCGTGCACGAGTCGGTGCATGACGAGTTCGTCAGGCGTTTCAGTGCCGCGGTCGCCTCGGCCGCGATGGGCGATCCGACCCAGGACGTGCTGTTCGGGCCCTTGCTGGACGAGAAGTTCGCGGCCGGCTTCGAGAAGACGCTGGGCTGGATCGCGGCGCATCACCGGGTGATCGGCACCGTCGGCCGGGTCGGCGCCGGCAGCCCCCGGGACGGTTTCGTCGGCGATCCGGAGGCCGGGCTGTTCTACCACCCGGTGATCGTGGACGGGGTCCAGCCGGACGACGAACTGTTCCTGAACGAGACGTTCGGCCCGATCGTCGGGATCACCACCTACGCGACCCTCGACGAAGCGATTGCCCTGGGCAACAAGCCGGGGTACGGGTTGTCCAGCTCGATCTACACGACGGATCCGCAGCAGGCGTTCCGGTTCGCGCAGGGGATCTCGGCCGGCATGGTCAGCGTGAACAACTCCACCTCCGGCGCCGAGGCGCACCTGCCCTTCGGCGGCAACGGGAAGTCCGGCAACGGATCCCGGCAGAGCGGCATCTGGGTGCTGGACCAGTTCACCCGCTGGCAGTCGCTGAACTGGGACTACTCGGGCAAACTCCAGAAGGCCCAGATGGACACCGTCGAGGTCGAGGCCGATCTGGCCTTCTTCCTGAGCTGATCGGTCTGCGGGCTGATGGGTTCGGTGGGCTGATGGTGGCTTCGTTGCCGGCGCGGGCCGACGTGGTGATCGTCGGCGGCGGCGTGATGGGCACCAGCATCGCGTTCCACCTCGCCGAGGCCGGGGTGGAACGCGTGCTGCTGCTCGAGATGGCGCAACTCGGCTCGGGTTCCACCTCGAAGGCCGCGGGCGGCGTCCGGGCGAACTTCTCCGACGAACTGAACATCGCCCTGGGCGCCCGCAGCCTGGAAGCCTTCGCTGCTTTCGGCGAACGCCCGGGCCAGGAGATCGACCTGCACCGCGTCGGCTACCTGTTCCTCTTGTCGACCGGCGACCAACTCGAACTCTTCGAGGAAAGCACCCGCCTGCAGAACGCGGCCGGCCAGCCAACCCGGATGATCTCCGCCTCCGAGGCCGCCCGCCTGGCTCCGCTGATCTCCACAGACGGCCTTGTCGGCGCCTGCTTCTCACCAAACGACGGGCACTGTACGCCGGAGTCGGTGGTACTGGGCTACGCCACGGCCGCCCGTCGGCTGGGCGCAACCCTGGTCACCGGCTGCACCGTCCTCGGCATCGATGCTGTAGGCAACGAGATCCGTCAGGTCCGGACCTCGCTCGGTATCGTCGAGACCTCGACGGTGATCTGCGCGGCCGGAGCCTGGTCGGCCTCACTCGCCGCCTCGGTGGGCGTCGACCTGCCGGTGACGCCGCTGCGACGGCAGATCGTGGTCACCGACGCCATTCCGACGCTGCCTCCGGACCTGCCGATGACCATCGACTTCAGCAGCACGTTCTACTTCCACCGCGAAGGTCCTGGCCTGCTGGTCGGCATGTCCGATCCCGAGGAAGAGCCGGGCTTCAACCTCGACAACTCCGACGCCTGGCTGCCGCGGTTGACCGCGGTGATGGAACAGCGCACCCCCAGCCTCCTCGAGGTCGGCCTGACCGGCGGCTGGGCCGGACTCTACGAGGTGACCCCCGACCACAATGCCCTGATCGGCGAGGCCGCCGGGATCGACCGCTTCCTCTACGCCACCGGCTTCTCCGGCCATGGCTTCCTTCAAGGACCGGCGATCGGCGAAGTCATCCGCGACCTCTACCTGGGCCGAACGCCCTTCGTCGACGTCTCTCCCCTCGACGCCACCCGCTTCCACTCCTCCACCCACCGGACCGAACAGAACGTGGTCTGAAGATGACGCTGCTCCTGACCCGCTCAGAGATCCTGGAACTCCTCGACATCCCTTCTGTCCTTGAGGTTCTACGCGATGGCTTCACTGCGTCAACCGTGGTCGAGCCGCAGCGGATGCGGACAGACCTCCCGGGTCCCGGTACTGCGACCGCTCTCCTCCCCGGGGTGATTCCGGGCATCCCCGCGTACACGGTGAAGATCAACGCGAAGTTCCCGGCCGCCACGCCGGCGCTGCGCGGAGTCGTCTGCCTGCACGACTTGGCGGACGGATCCTTGCTGGCGGTGATGGACTCGTCCTCGGTGACTGCGTGGCGCACAGGTCTCGCAGCTGCCCTGGCGACCGACGTACTGGCTTCGGCGGAGGCCGCCACAGTCGGGGTAATCGGAGCCGGCGCGCAGTCGGCCATGGTGATCCGCGGCCTCGCGGCTCTCCGCCCAGTGCGGCACCTGGTCGTGCACGACACCGACCCGCGCAAGGCGGCCGACTTCGTTGACTCGCACCCGATGGTCCCAGCCAGCATTGCTGTCGATGCGCTCGAGGTCGCCAGGCGGGCTGAGTTGGTGGTGATGGCGACGTGGTCGCGCGAACCACTACTGGCAGCAGCCGATGTCCGTCCTGGGCAACACTTCACCAGCCTCGGCGCGGACGAGCCCGGCAAGGTCGAACTGTCCGCGGACCTGTTGCTCAAGGCCAGGATCGTCGTCGATGACAGGAGACTCGCTGTGTCCATGGGTGCTGTGGGCACCGTGGGTCTCGGCGAGGAGGCTGTGCACGCGACACTGACCGAGATTCTCACTGGACGCTCGCCCGGACGTGAACGCTCTGCGCAACTGACCGTGTACGCGCCCTTGGGCCTTCCCTGGCAGGACCTAGCGGTCGCCTGGCCCGTCTACCAAGCGGCGCTCTCGGCCGGCACAGCCGGCGCCATCGACTTCCTCGCCTGAGGCGGGATCAGGGACGGCGCGGGGGTGCGGTCTGGTCGGGGTCGTCCGGCCAGTTGTCCGGGTTGCACCACTCGGGGTCCCAGCCCTGCTGCTTGCAGAACTCCGCGTACATCTCTTCCTGGGTCGGCGGACGCGAAGGTGTCGGCCGGGTCGTCGGCACCGGCTTCTTGGTGGTGGTCTTCGTCGCCGTCGGTCGCTGCTCCTCGGCAGACTCCGTCTTCTTGGTGGTCCGCGTCTTGCTCGGAGTCAGCGTCGTCTTGGGCGCAACGGTCTTCGCGACGGTCGGCGGCGTCGACGGTTTCGCGGTAGTCGGCGGCGCTGACGGCGTGGTCGAAGGCGTCGGGCTGCTGTCGTCGACCACCGGAGCCGCTTGCGTACTTGGCGATTCCCCGTCGAACAGGCCGATCGCGGACAACGCCCAGAAGTTCACCGCGAGGAACAACACCAGCGCACCCGCTCCGGCGAACACCTTGCGCCTGGACGTCCCGCCGTACAGGCCGACCGGACCACGGACCGCGTTGCCCTTGCCGTCGACCCAGAACTGCCAGTCCTCCGGCGCCGGCGGCCAGGTGGGGTCTGGGTGCCACGTCTTCGGCGGCATCCAGCTACGTCGGGGCGGCGTGGGCCAGCTCGGCGGTACCACGAACCGCTTCACAATTCCTCCAGCTCGCCGACGAAAACCCGACCCAGGTTAGTGGATCGACCCTGACCTCAACAGCCCGGGCAGGTAAGCCCCGGGTAAGAACCCGCCCACCTGCACGGACACCCAACGACCGAAGCCGCCGAAAAGCTACTTCCCACCTATTAATCCCCGGCGTGTCGCGCTCACCCGCCTCTCAAACCCTCACCCGACCCACTACTCTGCGGACCCCAGCATGGGCAGTCCCGTCCCGAGGAGACTGCCGCTCACGTTCGTCGGTCGGTGGGTCGATGTGGTTCGCGGGCACATAGGTGTGGGTGGTTCGCGTCGCCGGGCTGCGTGAGTTTGCTAGTCGCGGCGAGGTGAGTCAAGGGCGCTTCGCGGCCCTTCGGGCTCGAACAAGTTCGACCCTTGACACACCTCACCACGACCAGGGAAGGACGCAGCTACGCCCGGAGCCGCTGAGAAGAACG